>Ga0315909_10002742_pt1 | contig 22240 bp, 23 predicted proteins | sample LakEriMetagenome_11_FD_203527 | JGI IMG/M metagenome (GOLD analysis project Ga0315909, IMG submission 203527) | Freshwater fungal communities from buoy surface, Lake Erie, Ohio, United States - Buoy 2 MA125 | ecosystem: Environmental > Aquatic > Freshwater > Lake | place: USA: Lake Erie, Ohio...
GGGGTCGGAATGGCTGCGAGTCTCACCCTTGTGTCACACGGAAGTCGGGGACTCTCCCGTGGTGTTCCTTGCGGAACGAGGCGAACTGTATCACACGCCCTTTTCTATTGGGCTTCACCGACCGCCAAACGGGTTGAACCGGACGTTTCACCGGTGGTACGGGCGAAGGTTCCGCCCCCTGCGAACTGGGCGACACGGCCACGGCGACGACGATCCAACTCTTGCTGGGCTTGTACGTCAATGCCGAACTGTCCGCCAACCAGCTGCTCCTCGGTGAGTGCCTGCTCCCCGGCGAATGTTTGACGTAGTTCGCCAAGTCCACCGATCTCTTGGAAACCCTTAGCGGCTTCAGCCTCGGTAAGACCACGGCGGGCAAGATCCTCAGCCAACCCGCCCGTCAACTGGATGCCAGCCTGCTCCTGTCCACGAGCGGCGATCTGAGCGGCACGAGCCTGACGGGTAAGCAGTGGGGCGGTGCGTGCTGGGTCAAGGAAGTAGGCGGCAAGTTCGCCTTCACCGACACCGTATAGGGTGCGCATCTGGCGGACAACTTCAGGGTCGGCGTCCGCAACAGCACGGTATCCCTGCTCGACACGTTGCTGAAGTTCGGATGGAGATACGTCTCCTTCAATCAGCGCTTGGAAGTCGCCGGTCTGATCGTAAAAGTTGGCTGGCAAACCGTTGGACTGGAGAAGCATCCGATACGAGTTTTCCAATGCCACATAGGAGGCGGGGTCAAGTTCGGCTAGCCCCTTCTTCATGCGTGCCGCGTTGCCTGCAAAACGCTGCTGGTATTCGGGCCGTTCACGGATTGCATAGATGACTGCGTTTGGATCCTGAATGTTGACGACTTCTTTGACGATGATTTCGTTGTAGATGTATTCGCCCAACGAGTCAAGCCCGTAGTCGCCAAGCACCTTTAGGATGGTTTGCCGGGCGTCACGGCGACGTTCCTCGCGGATGCGTGCCTGCTCAAAATCGCGGCGACGGTTTTCTTCTTCAATCTGCTTCAGGTAGTCACGGATGCGTCGTTCTTCCGGCGAAACCTGTTCTTCTTCCGGCTGCGCAGATTCCGGTGTCCCAGACGGCATTGGGCCAGCCCCGACTGATGCAAGGCTCGCATTTACGCCAGCAAGGTACGCCTCCAGTTCGGGTGAGGACTGAATCTCGACACCGCTGAAATCAGGATTGAAATCGGTCATTGGATTGCCCCAAACGCTCGTGCCAAAGACAAACCGATACTGGTCGCCTGATCGTTAGCCTGCTGCGTGTATTGCCAGCCAAACGTCGGATCGGACTTCACCGTCTGCTGCCACTCAAACAGGGACAGTGGCCCCTTCTCCCGATCACCAAACGCCTTCAGATACGGCCCCGAAAACATGTCAATGTTGTCCTCCGGCATTTCCAACAGGTTTGCTGCATACGACTTGTACCGATCGCCAATCGTCTCCAAAGTGACTCCTGCGTCAATCTGATCTGCGAACTGGGGGAACAACGCCTTCGCTTCAGCCTGCAACCGTTGAGTCAAACCTTCCTCGGTCAGCACCACACCGTTCAACGGTTCCCCTGTAAGGATTGAACGAATCTCTGCGTCGCTTGCCTTACGACCATAGGCACGGGCAACCCGGTTGATCCTGTCCGCATCCTCGCCTCGGAGCGCCTGCATACGCAGAACTGGAACTTCCTGACCTTCAGACATCTTGAATGCCGACCGATACACCTCTTGCCGCAGACCAGTACCAGTCAACCCAGAACGTGCTGCGGTGCGAGCAAGTTCGGCGATCTGAGTCTCGGTGAACTCGACATCGCCATAGTCTTTGCGGATCTGTTCGGCAGTGACACGAATCAAGTTTTCTTGGTCAGCCGGGCGCAGCGCATCAAACTGCATCTGATACTGGTTGGTGCGCATCCCATACTGGGTGTTGCGCAGTGCGGCTTGGAACTCCTCGTCGGTGTATTCAACTTCTCCGCTGGACACCTTGCGGATCAGGTCAATGAAATCCTGTCCAAAATGCTGGACGACAGCACCGCTTGTCCATTCCTTGTATGCCGGATACAAACGTTGGAACTCGGCCATCCACGCCTGCTCAGACACGGGACGCATCCGAGCCGGTCGAGCGGCTGCCCCACCAGTCGTAGCGCCGCTAGCCCCGCCAGTCGCGCGGCCAGTAGTTCCGGCGGTTGTCGTAGTAGCAGCACCACCAGTCGTCGTGACTCTGGGAGTAGTCGCTGTGACGACGGGAGCGGTAACCCCACCCGTAGTACCTGCCCGCTCAGCCGCATCAGCGGTGGCAGCAGTTGGACGCGCCCCGGCAGGTGACGCCATTCCCGCTGGGGTATCCGTCGGACTGCCAGCCCACGACTCGGTTTCCCGACCCATACGCACAGGACGGCCCTGCGAATCAAACTGCGGTGTCGCTACCCTCTGACTCCTACCCGTGACAACACCGGGAGGCCCACCAGCAGCGGTCTGCGGGGGAGGAGTGAACGTCCCAACACGATCCGCAGGCACACCAGCAGCGCCAACGGGGGGCGTAACAGCCGTCCCGCCACCGGTGATACGCGCCTCAAAGTCTGCGAACTGGCGTTCCTGCGCAGGAGACTTCACATAGGTGTATGTCTTTGGACGCCCATACTCGTCAAAGATGGTTTCGCGTGTGGACAGTTCTCGGTCGGCAGCACGCAGCGCTGTAGCCGAAGTACGCGACACAAGATCGGGCACAGTTGCCGGATCCAACGCCACCCGCAACAGGCCATGCTGGTTTGCATTCTGCGCAAACTCGGTGATGATTGGAGACGACCGGTACTTCACAACCTCCGGCGTAACCGTATTGTCAACCGTCCGAAGCGCATCCAACAACTGCGCCTGCTTCTCATACTCAGGCGTTTTCTTGTCCTTGTCCAGACGCTTCTTCAGATCAAAATACTTTTTGACCGCCGAGTCGTATGCGGACAACTGCGTGTTTTTCTTGTTCGTCGCAGCCTTGATATACGCCTGCTGGTTGCGTACTTCGGCAGCCGTCAGATAAACAATCTCGTTACCAAAACGGTTCTCGACGATTGCCCACTTCTTTTCCCACGCCTCAATCTGGGCGATCTGACGTTCAATCTTCCCTGACTTCAGTGCTGCAAGGGCATCGCGCTTTGCCTTCTCATATTCGGCGCGCGTCGCATAGTTTGTTCGGGTGCGCCCGAAAGGACTGGCGGTATCCTGAACAACGAAACGCAAGTTCTCCAACTGGGCCTGCAAGTCGTCAACTGACGCATCAACTGGTGGTGGCGGAACCTGCTTTGCTGGGTCGGTCAGGTCGAACGAAAACTGACCGTCCCTACCAAACTCAAACTCTGGGGTGTCGTCAACAGTTGTGTCAGTGTTGCTCATCAGCCACCTGCCAGCAGGCTCATCGCCTTGTCAATCGTCCTACGGAATGACACGGCACGCTCCAACTCGGGATTCATCTGCGACACCTGCTGCTGTGCAGCCCGCGCCAATGACGGTGCCTGACCAGCAGCCTGCTGCCGCTGGATTGACGCAATCGCAGTATCCACATCATCACGAGTCATCGTCCGACCCAACCGCTCCAACGACGCCTTCCGCAAATAGTCACCGATATCCTCAGCCGACGACACCCGATACTTCGCACCACCCGTAATAGTGCCACCCGGCAAACGCTTGCCGACCATCATCTGCCCAAGCACAAGATCCCACGTCAAACCTTCCGCGTTCGCGTAGGTCAGAAAGTCCTCCATCGCGGACAAATCACGGCCACCCAAACCCGAAACAGTTGGCTTCGACGAACCATACATTCCAACCCGTGCGAGGACAGCCAAAGTGTTGGCACGGACGTTTGGATTCATCTGATACAGAAGATCCTTCGCCTCAACCTTTGCGTCATATGGGGCACGGGACACAACCCCACCACTGTCAATCAGATATTCACCCGTATAAATCCGCCCGGTTCGGTCAGCAACACCGGTATAAACCATCTTCTTGTTGATCTCGCCCTGCTGGGCAGCGTTCAGCCTCGGGTCAATAGCGTTGACAGTGCGCGGCTTATAACGGAAATCAGGGGAGAACCCACCCTTCGGGGTGGCAGCGCCAACAGCGCCAATGACGCTCTGAATCCATGCCTCAGGATTAGTCAGGTCAATGTCGGTTGCCGCCGGTGTCTCCTGCGGAACCTGATCCTCTGGGACATTCGGATCTTCAGGATTGTTCGGATCAAAGCTCATTCAAGTTCCGATGCTAGCAAGCGGTCATAAATACGGGAGAAGCCGGGATACTGGTCACCCAATACAAGTGCTACCTGCTCCAATGCGCCACGCAGATTGTCTGCACCCTTCGCACTACGGAACCCTTGTTCAGTTTTGCCAGAAGCCTGAATAGCAGCGTCACGGGCAGCAAGATACTGTCCGACAGCACGCGCCGTTGGGTCAGCAGCAGTGCGAGGGTCGGACACCAGTTCCTTCAAGTCGAGTACGTCGTTGTAGAACTCGCCAACCTTGAACTCTGCGAACTGAGGGAAGCCGGGGTACTTGTCGTGGAGTGCCGCCCGATATGCCTGAAGCAGTGCACGCTGCTGCGGAGACGGGTTACCGCCAACCAGTTTGCGAGCCTGCCGATACAAAGCGGATCCAACACGTTGTTGTGCCAGTTCAAGGATTTCCTCACCTGACAGCCGTTCCCGTTCGCCGGACATCAACTGAAGGTTCCAGACGGCGAACGAAAAGTCCGATCCGGCAGGAGCCAAATAACGGGCAACCGTCGGATAGTCGCGGATCAGATCGCCATTGGAGTCAGCCCAGTCCTGAAACTCCTCGGTGGCTTCCAAACCGGCGGCCACCGAACGGCTCTTAGAACCAACGTAGAACGCCACCTCGTCACCAAACGTGGCAAGAAACTGGGGGACAGCATTGTCATAGCCGATAGCCGGATCGTTCTGCATGTCATAGAACGCACGGATCAGTTCGCCCACATACATGTCGCCCTGTTCGGTAGGGACACGAAACTCGGTCGCACCCGAGGTCGGGCCAATGAACTGGGATGCCGCCCTCATGCCAGTAAGAATCTGTGCCTTGAACTTGGCGTCCTCCCACATTTGGGCAACATCAGCCTTGTCGTCCAAGTCGTAGTCGCCGGACGCGGACAGGGCACGCGCCGTCTCAATGTAGGTGTTGGCATACACCGTGTCGAGACGTGTTTCGTCGGCGGCGACAGCCTGCCACAACTTGTCCGCCCATTGTGGGGTCGGATTGAACAGTGTTGTCGTACCCTTAGCACCATACGGCAGGAACAGTTCGGTGAGAAACTCTTTGCCCGGCACAAACGGAAGGATCTTGCTAGCAGCAACCTGACCGACCGGCCCCAACGACGGAATGATCTGGATACCCTGCGAAAACCGGCGGACAGGTGCCTCCAACGGGGCATCCAAACCAGTCAACGCCTTCGCCAACAACCCCGAACCGGGGAACGCAAACATCAACTGACCGGTCTGCGGATCCTTGTAGAACATTCCCCGACCATCATTGTCAGGGTCAGCACCCTGCGCACCCGTATAAATCCTTTGGAACGACCGAGACGTGGTAACGGGAGAGTTGGACAGGAACCGCGCATAGGTTCCAAGAATCTCTTTCCACGCCGAAGCAAAAGGCATGATGATACGGAACATGTCCTCAATGTTTGTACGAGCCGACGCATCGTATAGAAGATCTTTGACTTCCTGAAGCGCAGACCATTTCGCATACTCGTCAAGTTCGTCAACCTTCACATCGCCAGCCGTCTTGGTTGAGCGCTCCAACGATTCAAGAATCTTTTTGTCGCCGACATACTTTTCGACGCTGATACCCAGCTCCGAAGCACCGTCCTCAATCTGCTTTAGAACCTTTGCCGCTTCTTCAGGGGCAAGCCGGTTTGCGTGCTTGTAGATTTCACGGTAATACGCTTGCCGATACACTGGGGAGCGCTCAAAGCGTCGAGCGAACCGTGCGGCCACATTGTTGAAGAACCAGTCAATACCGGCGTCCATAGATTCAATAGCCGAATCCAGCTTGCCCTTGTCGCGCAAATCACCCAGCGTTGACTCATATTTGATGACGGCAGGCAAAGCACGGTCAGACGCATTGACGGCAATCGGTTGTGCGTTGATGAGATTGCGAAGATCCTGCGAACCGTTGCGGATACCAAACGCCTGATCTGGGTGGACTGGCTGCACGTCTACGAACTCGTCAAAGATTTCACGGAAATCCCCTGCCATGTCATCCCATTCCAGTTCGCCTGTGGACTGGTTGCGGACACGCATGACGATGCCCGGCCCACCTTCCGGTGTTTCTACGATTGAGCCAATCCGCACAGACTTGCCGTCAAGCGGCTTCAGATCACTTGCGACAGACTCAAATGCGTTAGCCATACGCCCAGAAGCGTCGGTGATGGGAACATAACCGAATGCGGCGACGAAAGCCAGTTCGTCGATGTTCCCAGTGTAAAGGCCGACAGAACCAAGAACAATGGTTTCCGCATAGCGTCCGTAATATTCTTTGATCTGCTTTGGAGTGGCGTCATCCGGGAGCCTGATAGGGCCGGTGTTTCCAACACGGTCACGGGTGATGACATCCGTAACCTCAAATCCATTCTCGTGCAACTGGTCAACGGTGCGCTTCAAGGTGGCGTTTTCTGTCCGAGCCAACAGGTTGGCGACACGCTCAATAGCGACACGCTGGGCGGTATCGGGATCACCAGCGAACTCGATGAAGGTTTGGGCGACGACACGGCGCAACGTATCGGTGTGACTGCGGCCGAGGTTCTGGGCGACACCAGACGTATGCCGCGCACCGTCCTGATCGTCTGCTCGGGTCACAAGATCCATGCCACCAGCACGGCGTCGTGCCTCATTTTCTGCTACTTCGCCATAGCCCTGCTGCTGCATGTTGAACCGGTACGCTTCGGCAACATCATCTGCAACTTCACGGTGAAGATCCAACTGCCCAGCAAAGTCGGTGGCGGTGGGTGCCCAGTCGTCAAACTGGACAAGGTTCTCCATCTTCAGGGTCATCTTCTTGGACATACCCAACGCGAGGGCGATGTATTCAAACGGATGCGTCGCAATCGACGCAAAGCCGCCAAGCGCCATACGCACCTGAGCGTCCATCGTGTTGCGCAGAATGTATCCACCGGTGGCAAGCGCAGTGGTTTTCCACACTTTGTTCTGCAAAAAGTCAATAGCCTGTAGCGCCATACGCTGATCGCTGGACAGCGTTTTCACATCCTTGTCGATTGTCACAAGGCGTTCACGGGCAGCCTTCAACTCGGCAAGACGTTGGACATCCTCTTGCGTGCGAGGCGTCTTGTTCATCAGTTGGTTGATTTCGCCACCCAACCGGTAATACTCGTCCTCGTCAGTGATACGCCGAACGTTGATCCGGGTGCGCTTTGCACCAATCGGAAGTTTGCTGACGCGGGCCTGCCGTGTGACAAGACCATCCATCTCGACACGCATGGCGTCAATGTTCGCCTGATCTGTTGCGTCAAGCGTATCCTTCTGCATAATCTCGTCAATCGCCGTACTGAGCCGCTGATATGCCGGATTGTCAATGATCTTCGTTGTCGAACCAATCAGGCGGCGGAAAAACCGGTTGCGGGTCACCATCCGCAGTTCACGAGTCGAAGGAAGTACGACCATCCGGTCAAGAAGTTCAACCAGTTCCGTCGGAGACGTAATGACCACGTTGCCGCCAGACGCAACCCTCAGATCCTGCAAAATCTGGTCGGCCCCCTTGACTAGAACGTCATCGCTTGTACCGGCAGTCTCGTTGATAATCGTGGCGATATAGCCGTTATCAGACGGCTGTCCCATCCGATCAAGCAGATATCGGCGCACCCGTTCCAAACCGCCCTTAGCACCCTCCATCATGTTGCGGACGGCTTCCTCTGACATGCCATCGTGCCGCATCATCTCCTCAATAGATTCCTGCACAATGTCAATAGCCTTCTTCTTTTCAATGTCCGTGCCATATGCGGAAAATGCCCGCATCATCCGCGCAGCAATCGAATCAACCTTGTCCGGGGCGACACCGACCGTCCGCATCTGATTTACGGCAGACTGGACTGCGTTCGCATTGTCTTGAAACCCGCCTTGTACGACATACATGCCGTTGTCTGACTGGGTGAAATAACGGGAACGGCGCAGGCCGTCCACCAATGGGATCCGTTCTACAAGCAGATCACCAACAAACGATCCGACCCGGCCAGCCTGAAGCATCCGAATATCGGTGGGCAGGCTGCCGCGACCAATCGTCCACAGCGACGACAAGACAGCCGTAACCTCATCGGTACTTTCCGCATCTGCCAGCCGGACAAGCACCTCATTAGGAACGACGCGATCCTTGAACACCCGTTCCTTCAGACGCAACGGGTTCTTCTCACGGGCAATCTTGCCGATGAGCCGCTGCATACGACCATTGGACGCAGCGAACGCCGTGAAACGTTCTGGGGTGAATGTCGGAGACGCCGCATCAGGGATAAGCGACGCACCAGCTGTCAACGCCTCCTTGATCGGCGCAACCTCAGCCTGCGACGACAATGGAACAAGGTTGTCTCCAAGAGTGCCGTACTTGATTCGACCTGCCAGACCGCGACCCAACTCTGGCGTCCCAGACAAAACTTCAGCGGCGACATCAGCACCCCTTGTTACGCCGACAGTTCCACTTTTGACCAGTTTGCTAACCCCGCCGGTCGGATCCATCTTGATGAGAACCGCAGCGTCAATCACACCTGACAACACGTTGTAAGCCAACGAGTCGGCCTTGAACAACATGTTGGCAGCGCCACGCCCAATCGTCCAACCAGAACCGTTGACGGTTCCACGGTATTTTCGCGCCCGCTCACCCTGTTTTTCTGCGAGTGCCTGCGACTTGAAGAATCCTTCGCCCCGCAACTCGGGGTTCTTCAGCATCGAACCGAGCGTCGTCTGCGTGAACCAGCCCTCCTGAAACAGAGTGTCGCCGGGCTTACGGAACTGGGCGACACCGCCAACTACAAACTCTGGAATGAAATCCCATGCTGCGGTCGTCCAACGGGTACCCGCCTTCAGACGGTCGTAGACGTTGCGGGCAAACCAGTTTTTAGAATCCCCAGTCTCATCAGCCTGTGCGTCAATAATGTTTTTCGCGTGGGCTGTGGCGGCAGCATCAACCGCCTGATCGGAGGCATTGGCTTTTGCCAACACCATCATGTGTTCGATTGGCATCCACCCAGCACGCTGCTTGATCTGCCCAAGACGGGCAGCCTGATCCGGCGTCATCGCAGAACCAGTCGTCTGCTGCTGGGCGTACATGCGTTCCGCCTGCTGTTGTGCGGCGGAAGGAATCTGCTGCTGTGGGCGCTCCATCAGATTTCGTCGCCGTACACGTCCAGCAAATCAAGCAGATCGTCAGTGCCGTACTGCATGGCGATTGACCTCAACTCTTGTACGGCTGATGACACGTCGGAACGAAGCATCGGAATCCCAGCCATCACACTGTTCGGCCCCGGCCCGAAGTCGGCTCCAGCGGTAATCGGCTCCAACGGGCGTTCAGTTGGACGACTAAACGAGCCGAGCGACCCCGGCATCGGACGTTGTGGGACAGGAGCCTCGACAGGGGAACGTCCCATTGGAACAGCCTGTTGTGCCCGCATCTGTTCGGCACCCTTGCCATAGGTTTGACCGGGAACAACCTGCTTGGTGACCTTCTGCCCAGCACCACGCAGATCAGACCGGTTCGGATACATGCCGGTATCGCTCACGCCGCACCTCCAAGTTGGGCGAGCAACGCTTCAAGCGGCGGTGGACCAGCCGGAGCCTGCGGTGGGGCAGCCTGCATTTCTGCACCCATTCCCGGCATTGCAAGTCCGGGCATCGTCTCCGGCGCACCAGCAGGAGCCATCGCCGCCTGACGATCCTTCGCACGCTGATCGGTACGACGCACCGCCTCATACAACGGCACATCATCCTGCAATACGAGCTTCGTCAGATACGCCAAATCTTCCGGCTGATATGGGCCGTCCGGCATGGATGCCTGCTGCTGGATAGACGACATCAACGCCGACTCGACGCCTTCGGCGATGATTCGGTCATGCTCCAAGTCAGGGTCGGAGATCAGCGGGTCTGCTTCACGGGCAGATTCCTTGCTCATTAGACCGGTACCCAAACGCTGTCCAAGTCCAATGATGAGACTATTCACATCGGAACCGGCGGCCGAATATGCGACATAGTGGAAATCGGATTCCCAAATCTTGTTCGGCACATACGATTCTTGCCCACGGGCAGAACGGCCACCGAGGTAGAACGTCTTTTTCTGGTCACCCCAATAGGTGCGCTCGATTGCAATAGCAATCTTGTCCTCAGCCAACAGGGACTGCTCAAATGTGGCTTGTGCTTCCTGCACCCGGTAATCCACGGTGGCGGACAAGACTGATTCACCGCGCCGTCCGGTACGAATGTTGGATGCGGATTCGCCACCGAACTCGGCGGGGATTGCACCTTCCAAACGCTCCTGCCGTTCCAACCGGTCAAGTGCTGTGTCGGTCTTGTAGCCGGGGTTCAACTGCAACTGTTGGATGTCGCCACCCTTGACGATGCCCAACTGTCCAGCCTTGCCGTCAGCGACCTGCAAGATTTCTGGGTTCTCACCGGGACGGGCAACAAGGTATTCTTCGGGGAAGATGCCCCGCTCAATAGCGATCTCGGTCAATGCTTGGAGGCGGGCACGGGTGTAATACATGCCCATCACACCGTCGAACTGACCTTTTGGACGGTCAAGAGTGATCCGGTTGGCGACGACCGCTAGAGGCATACCGGTTCGGTTTGGCAGCATTTCCAGTTGAACAGCCCCAGCACCCGACCGTTCGGCAGGCGTGTAACTCGGGTTGTCCTCTGCGCCCAACACGACAAGACTGATCTGGTCTGGAGACACATACTCCAAAATCGTGTATTTGGTGTCCGCGTCAATCTTGCCCCACCGCAACTTTTCTGCAACCAAATCACCATAGGTGCGCAGCAGGTAGGAGGCGGTCACACGGTACGAGAAAATACAGTCATCCGGCAACGGATTATCAGGATCCTCAACAGGTGCCGCATAGGTGTCAAGCGGGTTACGCACCTCCCACTTGGGAACACCAGTACGGAAATCGGGCTTCAACACGACAGCAGACATCGAATAGCCGAGCAGGTGACGTGCCCGGCGACGCAACTTCATCTGCATCCGGTTCTCATCCCACATGGCCAGCATCGCCCGACGACGCAACTTGGCTGACCCCTTACTCCGATCCGACCCTTCCTTCATCGGTGGGAAATATGGGGTTGGCATGGTCGAAGCAACACGCATCGACATCTGATCCAAACCCTGCACCAGCAGGTTGGCAACCGAAGCTTTCGCACTCCGATCCAACTCGTTCAACGGGACAATCACATCGCCGTTGGCAAGTTCACGGACACGCCGCATCTGCTCGTGCACAGGGCCAAGCGAGCGACGCCGCTGATTGTAAAGTTCTACAATCTCCTCAGTACCGAACACAGTTACCCCAAGACAGCATTGGGTAACAAGGTATCACAGCCAACTTGGACGCCACATTCTTGGAGGCTGACGCACCGGCCCCAACTTCGGCATATGCAGTTCTGCAAACCAGTGTGCCATTACCAAGTCGGTGCCGTTCTTCTTGTCCCGCGTCCACGACGACATCTCCTCAACGAATGCCAATGTTTTCCAGTTTTCCCGCATTGACGGCAACCTGACCTGACCGGTACGCCACAACTGGGGAAGCAAAGCCTCCACACCCAGATTCTCATCCAACTTGTTTCGGCTCGTCGTATGCGGCACCACGTTCACCTGCTGTAGTGCCTGCCATTTGCGGACGAAATCGTGGGCGAGAAGGAACCGTTGGGCAGCATTCACCTCGACAACCCAGTGGGAGATCGGATATCCCATTTCCCATGACCGGTTTTGCCAGTCCTCCATGATCCCCGAATAAGCCGACGTGCCAGTGTCGTAGCCGAGGAGCTGTTCGGCAGTCAGTTTGACCCGTTCCACGTCAATGAGGAACCGCAGGTTTGTTTCCGGCTGGAAAATCCACCATTCGATCGCCCAAAACATTGTGGGGCTGGGGTCTACTGAGGCAATCGAGATGACGGGGGGTGCCAAACCTTCGGGGATGTAGCCGGGTCGCCGGTCATTGTCAATACAGCCGGGATACAGCACCCCGTCCTTGCCGATTCCACCGGTTGCCCACACCCGTTCGATCAGATAGTTGCCTTCAGCCTGATCTTCCTGCTGGTAGACGACCGCAAACTTGGATGGGTTGGAATGTTTGACGTAGGAAAGGTCTTTCCACGACAGCCGGTACGGGTCGAGGAGGGGGCCGTTGGGCCATGCGGCAGCCGTATTCCGTCGGGACTCCATCCCCGTGTCCAAGTCGTCGTAGTAGGCACGGTAAATCAGGTGGTGATACTTCTGCTTTTTTAGAGGTTCCTTCGCATCCGAAATGTCGGTCACATCGGAGCCGTCATAGTCGTCCTCAAAGTCCTCATAGGTCACTTTGGACAGGCAGTGGGCATACAAGTCCAATGGGCCGAGCCGCTGACCGATCACGGCGAGCAGTCCACCCGGATCGACACGGGCTTCCGCCATCGAATCCCAGCGTTCAATCAGCTTGTCCCGTGCTGCAGACTCCTTCGCATTCTCCGGGGACGCCACATCGTCAAAAAGGCATAGGTCGGCACGATGGCCGATGAACTCTGATTCGATTCCATACGCGGAAACGGTTGGTTCCTTGTTGTCCAACCCACCCAAATCTTCTTGTTCGACAATGAACTCCTCGGCACGCCACAACGAGCCGGATTGGGATGGCTTGAACCGTCCATAGTCAATAGCCAAACAGCCTTCAGCCTTTACTGCTAGTCCCTTGTCGATCAGGATCGGGTCAGGATCCAATGGGAACTGCCGCTCTAGCGTTTCGCGGATGCGCCGCGAATACATTTTTGCTAGTGCCTGTGAAACGGAGCCGATCATCACACGAATCTTCCTGTTTTTCACGATTTGCCAGACGGCAACATCGTGAAAAAGCGTGGATTTTCCGGCACCCGGCGGACAGTTGAGAACAAGAAACTCTTTCTCATCCGACAGGAGCCACTGTTCAATCTTGTATGCGGCATCCACCTGCCACGGAGATGGAACCCTGCCCAGATAGCGACGCCGAAAATAGTCGAAGTCGGCTATCCCCCGTTTCGCCTCCTCCGACAGACGGTCAAACGGGATGACCGGCGGCAGGTCGGCCACATCCATCACCTTTTGCCACTGGTCAGCTTGAACACCCCCCTCCTTTTTCCTGACTTTCTGACCGTCCAACTCGGCAATCTTCAACTCTGCCTGTGCTGTACGCCGTTTCACATCCCACTTTTGTGCAGTATTCACATGCACACCAGCAATCTTCGCCGCATCTTTGATCGACATGCCCGATGCTCGGGCCTGCCAAAAACGGGCAACATCCTGCGGCGGAATCTGCCGCCTCCCAGAACGTCCAGCACTCATCTCAAATCAGGATACACTCAACGTATGGGCAATCCGTTGGGCACCCCCGGACATATCATCCGACGCAAAGACCTCAAACCCAAAAAGCCCCTCACCGACGCACAACTACTCGCCCAAGCCAAGAAGCAGGCAGAAGCATGGGAAGCCCGCAAACAACGCGGGTTGATCCACGACTAAACCTCTGCTACACTCACCCCAACAACGGCAGCTGGGAGTCCCCCGCCGGGAGGCGGCAGACCACCCTCAAGGGCTAGACCCCACATCCCCAACCGCGACAAAGCAGGGCAGGTTGGACTACGGGGGTGGGAACGCCACACGTGACCGGAAACGGGGTTCGATCCCCACGCCCCCACACAGCCCAACAGGAGTTGGACACTGACAGGGGTTGAACAATAAAGGTGTCGGCTAGAAACAACTGGTCACGGCCACCCGCTCCACAAGGAGCAAAGCGTGGGGGGGACAACACATCCCTGACTCTCCCGGTGACCATCACAGACCACCCCAACAGGTCACCCACCCCGACAACACACACACACACATTGAGATGCACATCACCCAGAGAGAGAGTGCAGCCCACCACAAAACCACACACGTCGAGAAACACTTATACATACTCTTGGACCCACCGGCTGCGGCACTGTACCGGTCGGGCGCCGCTGGTTGCGGTCACGGTAGCGGTGTGGGTTGTCGCGCGGCGACAGTGTGCGACGTGTTCGCGCACGCGGCGACGGGTACCCTCGGCCCGGATAGTCACGGCAACGTAGGCTGCGACGGCAACGACGTGCGCACGGTAATGCGCGGGTGTTGGCGCCTATTCCTCGGCGGGTGTTGCGATCGGGTGCGGTGCGATCGGTGTGGTGGTTGTGCTGGTACGTGGAACGGGCCCGGCCACGGGCCCGGGAAGGTGGGCTCGCGGCCGGGCCCGGGGGCTCGGCGGGTTGGGTTGTGTTAGCGGGTGATTCGGTTGGGCATCATTAGTACGGCGACGGCGATCTCGCGGCCGGTGCCGATCCTGTACCGGATCGCGGCGGGCTTCATCGGGCTCTGCCAGTGGTGCCACTCAATAACCTCGGCGCCTGTTTTCTTCGCGGTGCCGATCCAATGGGCAAGCCGATCGGCGGCCCATCCTGTTGGTGCGTAGGGTTGGGCATCTTCGGCGGGTCCGTCTAGTGCGGCCGTGAAGGTGGTGACGTTGGGGAACTCGTGCGCGATCGCGCGGCCGCTGGTGCTGGTCGCGTCGGTGCGGAATGTCCACGCGTCGGCGGTCGCGATGAGTGTTCCGGTCACGTCGGGCGCGGTCTTGCGGCCGTGGGTTTTCATTGCGGCGGCGATCGCGGCGGCGAGTTCCTTCGCTGGGATCGTTGCGGCGATCGTCGCGGGGTGGGTTGTTGGCACGTCAACGCGGGCGAGTCCGAATGAGTCCGTGCTCATCATTTGGAACCCGTCCGGCGTGGCGTCGAACCTGATACCGGCGAGTTGGGGTTTGCTGGCCTCGGTGCTCGCGTGTGCGGCGGCGGCGACGATCGCCGCGTGCCACTGGTCTAGGCGTGCGATCGCGCACGTTAGGTCGGTTGGGATCGCCACGGGTGTGGCGTCCTCGGTTGGGTTGGTGTCTATGGCAGTACCTTTCTTGTTGTGTCCGTCCGGTGTTGGGCGGATCGTGCGCACGTCCCGACGCGATCGGGGCGGGGGCTGTCCCTCGTGCGCGACCGGGCTAGCGGGTTCGGCGTCCGTAGTGTTGGCGTGCGGCTGTGATTCTTTCGGCGCGGCGTACCATTCGGGCGGCGGTGCGCTCGTTTTGCTTGTTGTGGCGGGCGTCGATTCGCTGCCATTTTGCAAGGTTGCGAGCGCGCTGCTGCTCGTCCGTGATTCGTGCGAGCCGCGATCGGCGGGCGCGGCGGGCAAGGATGAGTACGGCGGGGATACCGGCCGCGAGTGTCAGAACGTCGGCGGCGTTCATTCGTAGACCTCGGTCATCTGGTTGCCGAACTGTTGCGCGAATACGTCAACGCGGGCCTCGGGTTCGCCTGCTACATAGGCGATCACGGTGAAATAGTGCGGCCTGTAAAGGCTGTCCCATTCGATACGGCAACCCGGGCCGCCGTAGGTGCGGGTGATTTCGACGCGTACGGCGTCCCTGTCTTCATCTTTGCGCCACACTTCGACGGCGAGCGCTACGGCGTCCAAGTAGTCGAGGACGTGCGGCGGGTTGTCCTGTTCTTCGACGGGGCGCTCGTCGCGTATCTCGTTGAGTGCGTCATTGTCATCGCACGCGGCATTGTGCCACGTGCGCAACTCGGCCGCAATCGAACGGGCGTACCGTTCGGCTTCGGTGTGGGTTTCGGTGCTGGTCACTGTTCTACCCTTTCGTCAATGGCGCCACGGGTGCGGCGCGCTGTATTGAGTATGGGGTATGGCGCGGGCTTAGTCAACCTTTGCGACGTTACAGTGTTGTGACATTTTGTGCGGCGGGTTGCGCGGATGATGTCACTGCCACGGGTGCGAGCGCGGTACGAATCTGGCACGGGTGCGCGGCCGGGATCGACGGGTGCGGGCGTGCGACGCGCCGACCACTGGCAGGGATCGGTAGCGGACGCGCCGACCACTGGAAGGTAGTGGTAGCGGTAGTGCCAGTGACGTTTAGGTGGTGGTAGTGGTAGCGGGCCCGCCAGCAGGGGGTACCAGCGGGCCCGCAAACTTGGTGCTAGATCGTCGGCCAATACTTCTGTTCGACGATGTAGGCGTGCCACGACTGTGCGAGCGACACGTCGTCGCTGTGCTCGCGGGATGGCAGGATGGTCAACGTTTCCAGCCACGCGGGGCCGCCATCCGACACGATGCCGGACACGTTGAGCCAGCCGGTCGATTCGCGGGTGATCGTGACGTGGGCGACGATTTCGCGCCAGCAGTCGCCGAGTACGGTGTTCCACCATCCGTCAGTGAACCCGGATTCGTAGTCCGCGAGCGCATCCTCGTCCGGCCATTCTTCGCCGGGCGCAAGATCAAACACTTCGGGGATGGATTCGCCCGCCCATTCGCCGGACAGTGGTGCGGGACACTGATCCATTACGGTTGGGTCGCCGTCGTTGTATCCGACGATGATGTTGTGGCACGTGTCCAACGTTTCGCGGGACGTCCAACGGCCAGAGTCGATGACGCAAGCGCCAGTGTTGGTGCCAGCGTCGTGTCCCATCCCGTAGTAGTTGATGGTGGTGTCCATTATTCACCCGCCCGAAGGTTGTAGGTGTCCAACGTGTTCGCAAGATCCAACGACAGATTCCAGTCGGTCGGATCAACGTTCGCCGGTTCGTGCTCAACCCATTCGTCGCCGTTCCAGAGGGAACCCTCGGGGAACCTTGCGATGAGTGTGTCGTCGTCGATTCGGAACGCGTAGCGCTGTGCCGCGTCGTCCCACGTTGCAACAACCACGAAATAGTGGTCGCCGTTGTAGTTGTTCATTGCTGTACCTTTCTGTTGTTGTAATGGGTTTCTGCCAGCAAGCGGGCCGCCTGCCAGAACTTGTCGGTGGTGAATGGCGAGTGCCGCACGTCGTTGCCGACGATCGCCGTACCGTGCCACCGGGCATCCGGCATTAGTTTGACATATCCGACGGGCCACTGCCAGTCGGGGACGTGAATCGACGTAGTTCCGGGTGCCCACGACGACGTTGTGAACGTCACGGTAGCGCCATCCACGATGATTTCGTTCGGCCGGATCAACGGGGGCCATCCTCGTCGGTCGGGTTCGGAGTGTCAGACCACCAGTAGTAAGGCTCACGGTATCCGTTGGCGTCAAACTGATAAGGCTCGTGTGTCTCCCGTAGGTAAGCCTCGGCAGCCGACTCGTCAGACTGTGAGTCCATCCACGCGTAAGCCTTGTCAGTTGCGGCGCGGCACAAGTGTCGGATCTGCGTGTCAAACACTTCGCACTGACGGCGGAACTCGGCGCGCGTGTCAGGGTCGGAATAGTCCGCTTGTGGGAAGTCAATACAGAACGCCACGCTGGTGCCGGTCGACGTGGCATAATCCCAGTCCGACCAACCCTCGTTCGCAACGTGATAGGTGATGTCAAAGGACTGTTCGTGTGTGTAACGCCCGGAGTGTCTGAACGTTACGCTCGTCACTCCGTCGGGCCACGTCAGACTGCTGAAAGGTTCCCGCTCCAACCGTCCCGACAGTGCGACGCCATCGCCCTGACAGTAGGAAAGGCTCCACCGGACAGTGATATCTGCGAGCAGTCCGACGTGATACTCGTCGTCCACTCCCGGTGAGAGCAGTTCGCCAACGATCTGTCGAATACCCTCGTCAAGGATGTCGGGATCCAACGTGTCAGCGAGCCACTTGGCGACAGTCTCCAACGCTTCGCGTCGGCCACGAGCGTCAAGTTCGTCGAACTTGTAGACGCGGCGCGTGCGCACCACGTCAATACCTTTACCGTCCATTGCCATACCTTTCGTCGTGCGCAACCCCAACGGTTGCGACAGTCAGAGTATGGGGTGTTCGGCGGCGGTTGTCAACCTTTTCGACGTTACAGTTTCATTACAGTTTCGGCGGCCGGTGTCACGTCCCGGTGTCGTCAGACTCGCGTGCCCACCGGTTGATGATGAGCGCGAGCAGCACGTCAGGCCACGATACGAGCGGGGTGTCGGTAGGGCCGAGCGGGTCAGGGTAGTCAAACAGGGTGGGGTCAGGCATCGGTAGTGGTAGTGGTAGTGGTAGCGGTAGCGGTAGCGGTAGTTATCGGTAGCGGGTCAGGATCAGTGGTGTCTGCTCACCGAGGTAGCCGCCCGCAATATTGAAGTCGACGTGTTCGACGGCATCGTGCCATTCCATCCCGTCACGGGACATAAGCAGATCGACAATCTTGTCGTAGTCGTAGCAGGCAACAGATTGGCGGTGGAAGTCGGTGACAACACCAACAAACGCTTCCTCCAACCCGTCCCACAGAAGGATGGGCTCTAAGCCTTCCTTGTCGTCAAGCCATTCCACGATGTCGTCACGGCTCGTCATTTCACCCCACACTTCGGGCATTGGATGACTTCACGGTTCACAACCAGAACCTCACCAGCATCCAGCGCGTCAATCGTCGCCTGCGTGTAGACCCAGCCGTTGTTGTTGCAGGTCAAACACTTCGCCTTTGCCAGCGACGTGTCCTTCCCCATCACTTCTTTGGCGATCCGTTCAATGTCAAACAGGGTGGGAAACTGTTTCATTGACTTGCATTTGGTCAGCATTTCGGTGCGACATTCCAATGGTGTTTCCATCAGCACTTCACTCCATGACCAGCCGGACTTCACCGTGTTCCGGGCAATGTTGGATTGTGGCCAGAACGAGCAGAGCCTGTCCACCATCAGTTCAATCTCAACACAGTTCATTACAGCCACCTCATCGAGATCAGTAGGAATGCGGTACCCCACGACGTGAGGATCAGAGCAGCCAGCAAACGGTCATCAGTGGTCATGAGAACACCATCCCAAACCCGACGATCCCCAGCCATAGGCCGACAACACACCCGAACCAGACACCTGCCACAAACCAGACATGTTCCGGCTTCCACGGCTGACGCCACTTAGACCCAGCAGTAACCTTCATCGCATCCTCCATCGTTGAATACACCGTCACCGAACAGCGACGGGCCTGCTTCAATCACAGCGAGACGGATCCTCTTACCCTTTCGGGTCAGATATACGGGATCCATCCCCCGGTTTTCCCTCCGCTCAATCAACTTGTCCTCCAACTCAGCGGCTTTCTCAAACAGTTCCGGCTTGTCACGGCGCAGTTCCGACCACACATTCATCGAGTGGAACGGGCAGAAGAAACACGATGACTTCGGCGGTACCGGCAACCCGGCATCCTTGATGATGTCAATGCAGTGCGCCCGTGTCAGCCGCAGGTCGAGCAGCGGGTAAGTGCGGCGTTCCCACTTCTCGTCCCTGCCACGACCAGCCCGCTCAATCTCGTCCAGCGAGATGCCAATCAGCACGTCGCATGGCAGTTGATCTTTCGGCACATTGTCCTTGATCCACTTGCCAAGCACCTTGATCTTGTGGTCAGCTGTGCATGACCGAGACATGGGCGCACCGTTCGTCCCGTAGACGGGGATCGGTTCACGGAGCGTGTCGCCCTCATGTTCCATCATCCGTTGCCACAATGTCTCCCGCTTCCCGGTCTTGGCCTTGACCCGGTGCAGTTCGTGGACAGGCAGGCCACGCTCGGCAGCCCACGGAGTCATCACCTCACGGACATAGTGGTTCGTTTCTGGGTGTTCCGAATCGTCCCCAACATTGGAGAACAGGGCGGCATCAACCTTGTCGATCTTGCCCTGTGTGGCCAGCACGATCATCGCCGTGGATTGGACGCCACCGCCGTAGGAAATAATGCGCATCAGAGTTCAATCCCCTGCTGGATGTGCAGACGGAGCCTGTCCACCGTGGCATTGGCCGCAGCCAGTCTCGCCTTTGCCGCCTCCAACTCTGAGTGGAGAGACAGAGCAGCATCCCTCGCATTGTCCAACTGCTTCACCAGCCGCTCGACGATCCTATTCTTCAGGTCAATCTGATCCATCAACAGTTCCTCCAAGTGCTTGCTTTCGTCTGACACGCTTGAACCTCCTCCGTTGTGTTCCCGTATATCCACCCCAAACGCCATAGGTGATGTGATTATCCACCGCATACGTCAGGCATTCCTTCTTCACTGGACATCCACCGCACAGCGTTTTGATGGCCTTCAACTTCAGAATGTTTGACGCCTGATCCTCCTTGTCTAGGAAGAACAGGTCTGTCGGTTCACCCTTGCACGCTGCCCGTTCAATCCACGACCTGTCCCTGTTGGACATGTAGCGGAGTGCCATCTCCAATGGGTCTGTCTGAATATCCTCCATGTCATCCTCCTCAGGCAGATCGTAGTTGTCGCCGGAGTAGTCCACAAATCAAGTCTATGTGGTCAGGGTAGAGGTGCGGTGGATTTGCACTGCTTCGCATACTCCTTACCCCACAGGCAAGGATCCCACGGACGCCACCCCGAATGCTGATACAGCCGGTATCCAGCCTTCAGGTTGGTGAGCGGATCAAACAGTGGTTCCTGCGAACAGATACCCATGTCAGTGCACAGCAACGCCCACTTGTTCCTCGACATGTCATAGTTCAGACCATTGACTTGAAGCAGCCCGGTGTCTGACCGGTTCCTTCGGCTGAACACACCAGTGATATTGCAGTTCGCATCCACACTGTCCCCACCCCGACGGTTCGGGCAGCCACCCGACTCACGCAGAATGATGTGGGCAAGCCGCACCCAAGTGTCCTCAGGCCAGCCTGCCTGCCGTGCCAGTATCGGAAGCCATGACACGTCGCCATGCCGGAACACAATCTCCGGGCGTAGCGGGTCAGTGGTTTCTGGCCCTGTGCGGGCAGGCAAAGCGGCGGGCACCAGATAGGTGTCCGGCTGTGGGGCGTGCACCGATTCGCTCCAAAAAGCGGTGGTGACTAGCCCCATAAGGGATGCGGTAACAATCCGCAGGGCTATGAGCATCGGTTCCTCCAAACCTTAGCAGTGACCACGGGCCTCGCCCCCATCCCTCAGCTTCGCGCAATGCCCACAGGGGATGGGGGAGGTCAGCTCCCGAACTAGGGTTTCGGGCACCCGTGCACTGACCTTACGTCTGTATAAGACTAACCAAATCTGCGAGGTCTTGCAACCCCAACAGTACGATTCCTTCAGAAGTTCCGTCCGGCATTGCAATCATTATGAATGGACGAATATCGCCGTATGCTTTGGATGCTTCGGACTGTGCCCGTGCCGATGAGAACCGTGTCCAGATCGGCCCGACTTGTGCTCCGGCTTTCACTTCGACACGGAACATTCCACCCCAATGTTCCTCATGCCGGGTGCCAGCCTTACCGGTGGCAGCCAAACCGAGTTTCTTGCGGGCACGTCGAGCCTTGTTGTCGCCTTTGGTGCGGTTCCGTTTGCCTCGGGCTACAGGATCGCCGCAGCCTTTGATGCGCCGGTTGCCGTCCCGTCCCGCTTTGCCGAGGGTGCCGAACTTGGGGCAGCCGTCAAGGTTGCATTTGTCTTGGTTGCCTTGACAGTCACCCTTGCGTTCGTCGGTCATCTGCGTACTACCAGTGCCAATGCGATCAGGCCCACTGACACCATGACGGTGAAACACAGGTCACTCACCAAAAACCCCACGCTCAGCCTTCTCATAATGTGCAATCAGGGCTTCCGCATACTGCATGTTGCTGCACGCCAGAAACTCCCACGAACAGCCATGCTGTGACGGGTAACGCTGGAACGCCGCCTTGAACAGCCGCCAACGGAACCGAAACCCCGTCATTCCCTCGGTCGCCGTCACTCGCCCTGCTCCGTCTCATAGTACGGCTCCCACGGATCGTTCATCTTCGTCCAAATCATGCCGAGACAGCCGAGGTATCCGGCGGCATCGGTCAGCGAATCCCAATGCATCCGCCCATCGTCCATGTTGGTGCGCAACCGTGCCAGCTTGATGGCGACCATGAACATGATGCCCTGCTCCAGCGACAACCTGACCCCGGTGAGAGCGTGGAAGATGTCGGTCACCTTCGTGTAGTCCTCAGCCGGATGGGCGTAGGCAGCCTGCCGTGGGCCGGTGATGAGAGCGTAAGCGTCGAGCAGGACGTTGGCACCTGCCACAGTCTCCTCCATGT
>Ga0315909_10002743_pt1 | contig 22240 bp, 21 predicted proteins | sample LakEriMetagenome_11_FD_203527 | JGI IMG/M metagenome (GOLD analysis project Ga0315909, IMG submission 203527) | Freshwater fungal communities from buoy surface, Lake Erie, Ohio, United States - Buoy 2 MA125 | ecosystem: Environmental > Aquatic > Freshwater > Lake | place: USA: Lake Erie, Ohio...
TTAAAAAAAAAGATAATTTTTATATAATAGAGGACTGTGCCCAAGCACATGGAGCTTTTGATTATAGTACTAATCAAAAAATAGGATGTATTGGAGATATTGCTTGTTATAGTTTTTATCCAGGAAAGAACCTTGGAGCTTTTGGAGATGCCGGTGCGATAGTTACTAATAATAAAAATTTATATAAAAAATTAAAAGCCTCACGATCACTTGGAGCAGAAAAAAAGTATCAGCATAAAACTTTTGGTATAAACAGTAGGCTAGATGAGCTGCAGGCATCAGTTTTAAGAATTAAAATTAAAAAATTAGATTTTTGGAATCGTTCTAGAATACAAGTTGCCAATTATTATCTTAGCAAAATAAAATATAATAAAAATTTTACATTTATCAATAATAGCAAAGGTTCAGTTTTTCATATATTTAATGTTTTAGTTAAAAATAGAAAAAAGTTTATAAATTTTCTCCAAAAAAAAAAAATAGATTTTGTAGTTCACTATCCCAAATCTATTAATCAACATAATTTATTTAGAAAAATTATAAAAAAAAAATATGAATTTGCTGAAAAAATTGCAAATAATTCTATTAGTTTACCGATATTTCCTGGTATGAAAAAGGTACAAATAGATTATGTAGTAAATAATATAAACAAATATATTAAAAAAAATTAATATGGAACTAAGTTTCTTAAGTTATGTGAAAATTTTGAGATTAAACATCTTAAAAATAATTTTTAGTTCTTTATGCGTTAGTATTTTTATAAGTTATTTTATTAATTCAAATAAATTTTTATTTGATGTGTATGTTAAGATTGAAAATTTTGAACCTAAAAATATTTCTAGCGCGTTTGAAAAATTAAATTTTAAAACAAAAGAAGCTAATAAAAAAAAAAATGAAATATTATTATTAGCAAGAAACTTTGACTCATATAGTTTCAAAGAGTTTGAATATTTTAAAATAGATTTGAAATCAGTTTTAGAAAAAAATAGAATTATAAACAGTAATGAATTAAAAAGTGCTGTCGATAATAGTGGCTTAACATACATATTGAGAAATATCTATTTTGATGATGAAATTAAGAAGGAAGTTATTAGAATAGTTACTGATGCGCATCAGAATTATCATGATAAAATACTAAAAGAATTTAATGATATTAATTTTAATTCAATTGGACCAGAAATTTTTCAAACGATTAAAAAAAGGGAAGAAGAATATACGAATATAAAAAATAATTTAAGTCAATTAAGTATAGTTAAAATAATTTGCTTCGATAATTGTTTTGAAGTTACGCAAAAAAATGAAGAAAACACTCTTAAAAAAAATGAAGAGGTTTATTTTAATTTAGAAAATAAAGAATTAAAGTCTTTATATGACTCTTTTAAGACAATTGACATAAATGAAAAAAAAATGTCAGTGAATTTTTCTGTTATTTCGTTGGGCCCGATGTTTAATAAATTTAAATTATTCCTTTTTATATTTTTAATGATGTTTTCATTATCAGCAATCTTTTTCTTGCTTAAAAAAAACCTAGATGAAAAATATAGAAAAGATTAGGATTGGCCTAGACTGTTTCTTATTATCCAGACAAAATAGAGGGATTGCCAATTATATTCATAGATTAACAAAACTCATAAAAGAAAATAAGAAGGGTCAAATAAAATTTTTTTTTTTTAAACCAAGAATAAAAAAAATTATAGTAAAAAGTAAATATCGTTCTATATATTTAAATTTTTACCAAATTATATGGGAGCAACTAATATTTCCTATAAAAGCAAAAATAAATTGTTGTAATTATGTTATTTACCCAGCCAATACTGGTTCTTTATTTTTATCAAGAATTCTCAACTTAAAATTTATATTAGTTTTGCATGATATTTATTTCACACTAGATAAAAATAAGTATCCACAATATTTTAATTTACTTCAATATTTATCTTATTTGTACAGAAAATTACTGATTAAGGGTTTAATAGATAATGCCTTTAAAATAATTACTGTTTCAAATTTTGCAAAAAAAATGATTGAAAATTATGATATCAAGTCAATAAATAAGATATTTATTATTAGAAATAGTATTAAAAAAGAAAATATAACAAAAATTTCCACCCAAAAAATTCCAAAATCAATTTTATTAGTTACAGGTTTTCACCCACAAAAAAATCTACAAAATGTTTTACCCTATATTCTTAAGAATTTGAAAGGATTTACTATATTTATAGTTGGGATATCATTTGAAAATTTATCTAAAATTATAGATAAAAATATTTTAAAACTTGGAAAAAAAAATAACAATATAATAATCTATGATTTTTTAGATAAAAAAAATCTAAAAAATATATATCTGAGATCAGAAATTTTCTTAATGCCCTCTATTTTTGAAAGTTTTAGCATCCCACTTCTTGAGGCATGCTATTATAGAAATATAATTATATGTTCTAATACAGGAGCTACAAAAGAAACTACCAAAAATAAAGCAATATTTTATAACAATCAAAATCTTTTACATTTAACAAAAAAAATAAACAATATAGCAAAATTAAAAAATCTTTTTAAAAAGAAAATTTTAAGATTACAGCAAAAGATGTTATCAAATAATGATGATTTTCTAGACAAAAAAAACTTTAAATTTCTATTGCGAGCATTATGAAGATATCTTTGATAACAATTTCATATAAGAATCCAAAGGAACTTGAATTAACTATAAAATCTGTAAAAAAAAATTATCGCAATTATGTTGAATACATTGTTGTATTAGGAAGTAATGATGAAGAAAGCATAAATGTTATAAAAATGTACCAATCAATAATCACAAAAAAAATTATTGAACCTGATAAAGGTATTTATGATGCATTAAATAAAGGAATAAAAAATTCCACAGGAGATATAATTTGCTTTATTCATTCCGGTGATACAATTAATAAAAATTATTTTGATATAATCTCAAACAATATAAAAAAATATGATTATATTTATGGTGGGTTAAATTTTATTACAAAAAATAATAATCAATTTTACATCCTGGATTAATAGTTAAGAAAAAAGTGTATAACTTTTTGGGCTATTTTAATAATCGCTTTATCTTATCTGATAAATTGTGGATGCTTAAATTGGTAAAATCTAGATTTATTGGAAAAAAAATACCTAATATATTAGTTAATTTTCGTATGAATGGTTCAAGTTCTAGTTATTCAATGCTAAGTGAATATTATATTCAATTAAAAAAATTAAACTTAAAGTTTTATAAAATTTTTTTTGTTTTAATTAAAATTTTTGCCGTAATTAACTATTATAAATTTATTTATTATGTCAGGTAAAATAACTACTTACGGTAAAAATTATTTTAACATCCTTAGATCATTTATTGTTTTGCTATTTATTTTAATTATTTTTTCCCCGGAAACTAGCCTTGCTCCGGCAATCTCAATTACTAAAAATCAATTCTGGTCGTTTTATAATTATAAGATTGGTCTTTTTACAATTATTGATTATTTTATTTTTATTTTTATTTTTTTACTCTGCTTTAAATTTATGAAGAGCTCAATTAATTTAGGTAGGTTTGTTATTTTTATAAATTTTTATTTTGTATATTTAATAATAGGAATAATTTATAATCTTTTTGTTCACTTTAGTTTAAAAGCTTTTTTGTTTGACATTAAAATTCTGATCTATTCATTAATTACTTATTTAATTTTAATTAATTTTTTTCCAAAAAATAGATTCAATATAAATTATTTATTAGCTATTTTGATATTAGTATTTATAGGAAGTTTATTTGATAATTTAATAATAAATAATTTTTTTACACCGCAATATCAATCTAGATTTTTTAATTTAGTTATTTTTAAAAACGAAATAGTACCACCCTTATTAGTAAGTTTATTGTTTTTTGGTAATTTCAGTACCCTCATAAAGTTGATTATATTTTTTTTACTAATTCTGCAGTTATTTATCAATTACGATTTAAGTTCTTTAGGAACAATTTTTTATTACTTATCAAGCATTTATATAGCTATTTTATTTTTAATTTTAAATAAATTTTTTCAAAAAAGTAAATTTTTTTTTATTTTAATTTTTTTTAATGTATTTTTTGTAGTGCATTTAATTCCTACATTTCTTATTTTTTCTGATAATTTTTTTTCTTATATAAAAGTCGATGGATGGTCCTTAAGAAGAGTAGAATTTATTAATTTTATTTTTAACTCTTTATCTGATCTTACTATCATAATTGGAAAAGGCATTGGCAATACATGGAAAGAGTATTTCCAATCAGTTTATTCAAATGAATATTCGAGCGGACCATTTAATAAAGATAATTACAAATATATATGGCACTCCAGTATTGCAAATCAATTTCTTAAATGGGGCATATTTGGTTACCCATTTTTAGTATATTGTATTTATTCGATTTTTTTTAAGTTAATTACAGGTTATAGACCTTATAAAAATTTATTGGGCTATCTTTTAATAACATTGGTTTATTTAAGTTTTATTTCACCAGGAGTTTTAAAAATGTCGATAATATCTGGAATAATCTTATATTTTATAGATCAGTCATTCAATGAAAATTAGAATTAAGAAAACTAAAATGAAAATTAGAATTAAGAAAATTAAAAATTGTAGAATTTGTGGAAACAAGGATTTAAAAAAAATTTTGACCTTGGGTAAACAACCTTTGAGTGGAACCTTTTTAAAAAAAAATCAAATAGCTGAATTTGCACCGTTAGACTTGGTTTATTGTCATGGTAAGCAAAATTGCAATTTAGTCCAATTGCATCATTCTGTAGATAAGAACTTTTTATATGGAAAAAATTATGGCTATAGATCTGGATTAAACAAAAGCATGGTCGATCATTTAAAGAATAAGACAATTTTGCTCAGAAAAATTGTTAAACTATCCAAAGGAGATACCATCATAGATGTAGGCAGTAATGATTGTACAACTTTAAAATTTTTTAACAGAGATATTTATAAATTAGTCGGCGTAGATCCAACTGGTATAAAATTTAGAGATTATTATCCAAAAGACATAAAGTTAATAGATAAATTTTTCTCAAAAAAAGTATTAAAAAAGGCAAATGTAAAATTAGCTAAAATTATTATGTCATTTGCAATGTATTATGATTTGGAAGATCCAGTGAGATTTGCGCAAGAAGTTGAAGAAAATCTAGATGAAAATGGCATTTGGTGCTTTGAGCAGAGTTATTTGCCATTAATGATAAAACAGTTAGCATATGATACGGTTTGTCATGAACACATAGAATATTATGGATTGAAGCAAATAAAGTGGATATTGGATAGAGCTAATTTTAAGATTATAGACGTTAAATTTAATGATATAAACGGTGGAAGCTTTTCTGTTATTGCGGCTAAAAAAAGTTCAAATTTTAAAGTCTTTAATAAATTATCTTACTACCTAAATAGCGAAATAAAATTAGGATTAACTTCATTAAATTATTATAAGAAATTTTCTAAAAAAGTTAAAAAACATAAAAAAAACTTAATTGCTTTATTAAAAAAAATTAAAAATAAAAATTTAAAAATTTGCGCATTAGGAGCTTCTACAAAAGGTAATGTAATTTTAAATTATTGTGGTTTCAACAGTAACATTATTGAAGAAGTCGGCGAGGTTAATAATGAAAAAGTAGGCTTGTTTACACCGGGCTCAAATATTAAAATAACAAAAGAATCGGATTGTTTAAAAAAGAAATATGATTATTATATTATATTTCCTTGGCATTTTAAGAAATTTTTTTTAAAAATTAAAAAATTAAAAAATAAAAAATTGATATTTCCTCTTCCTGAAATTAAAATTTATAAATAGTGCAAAGCTGTTTAATTATATTACATGAAGATTTTACTTCCTTCAAAAAAGGATATCAAAAAATTGCAAAAGAAAGAATAGAGTTATTATCCGCAAAATATCAAATTGATTTATTTATTCCATATTATTTTACAAAACCTAAAAAATTTTTTAAAAAAAAAAATATAAATTATTTCTTTTACAAAAAAAATTTAATTTTAAGCTTTTTTTATACTGCATATAAGTTATTATTTTTTAGACCTTTTCAGGTAGCGCTTTACTATGATTATGGATTTAAAGCTTTTATAAAAAAAAGTATTAAAAATAAAAATTATGATTTAAATTATTTATTTTTGTATAGAGGTTTCGAGAATATTAAATTATCTATAAGTAATTTTGTCATTTTAGATTTGATAGATCCGGTATGTTATAGTTTAAAATTAAAATCAAAAAATTCAAAATTAAGATTTTTTTATTTAATGGAATCATATTTGTGTAATTTATATGAAAAAAAAATATCAAAGTATATACATAAAGTAATTTTGATATCATCAAGAGATGCGAAACATGTAAATAATTTTAAATCAATTGAGAACTTCCCTCATATTTTAAAGAAATCACAGTTTAAATATTCTCAATACAAAAAAGGTAACATCTGTTTTTCAGGAAATCTTAATTATTCTGAAAATATTAATCACGTGAAATGGTTAAATAAAGAAATATTACCGAAATTAGAGCCACAACAAAAATTATATTTAATTGGCGCAAACCCAAAAATGAGTTTTTTCAATAAATTTAATAAAAAAAAAATAAAAATTATTAAAAATCCAAAAAATATCATTAAAGAAATTTCAAGATTTAAAGTGTCCTTGAATGGTAAAAGTATGTATGGCAGTAATACAAAAATTTTTGATTCTTTTTGCGCTAATATTTTGCCTATTGTTACTAAAGAAGTTAAAAATGACATTTACTTTAATAATTATCCCTTAATTGTAAATTCTAGTGAACAGTACGTAAATTTGCTAAAAAAACTTATTGCTAATAAAAGCTATTATTATAAAAAAATTAGAAAAGTGAATAATTTTAAAAAAAAATTTTTTGAAAGAAATTTAAAAAACAAATTTTATAATATTATAAAAAAATAATATTTTTCTATGAAGATATTTAATCAGAGCTTAATTAATGATTTTGTTAATTTAAATCCACTTATAAAAAGAACTATATTATATTTATTTGATTTATTATTAATATTATCAGCATTAACATTATCTTACTTCATAAGATTTGAGTCAATTATATATCCTTCAAAATTTATAATTTTCATCATTATTTTTTTTTTTTTCTTTTCAAGTTATATTTTTCGAGCCTATAATTTTAGTTTAAGATATTTAAATATTGATGACTTTATTAAAAAAATTTCTCAAGTAGCAATCTTCAATTTTTTTTTGTTATTTTTATTTTCTAATTTTTTATTATATTCCAATCCTAATATTTTTTTTCCTGGTTTTCCAAGAGTTATTGCAATAATTTTTTCTATTTTAATTTTTATCTTTATTTTATTAAGTAGAACTTTTTTTTTATTTTTATTTGAAAATTTAGGATTAAATAAAAAAAATTTAATAAAGAAAACTAAAGTTATTGTTATTTTTTTTGATAAATTATCTATAAATTCTATTACATTTTTAAGTAAAGAATTTAATTATGATATATTAGGAGTAGCTACTGATTCTAGAATCAATTCTAAATTTATAAATAATATCCCTTTAATTGATTTAAAGCATATTTCTAATTTTGTTGAAAAATATAAAATTGAATTGATTATTATTTTTTCAAACGAATTAACAAAAGACAAAAATTTGACTATAGATCAAATTAGTCAGATGAACTGTGAAGTAAGATTTGTTAATTCAAACCTGCCGGTGTATAATCAGTTGCAATCTTTAAAAAAATCAAATATTTTTGATTTATTTTCAACTAAAATTAATAATTCTTTTTTACAACATCAAAAATTAAAAAAAATATTTCTTAAAAAAAATTTTTTAATAACTGGGGCCGGGGGAACAATAGGCTCTGAGATTTGTAAACAATTATTTAAGTTTAGTCCTAAAAAAATTATATTAATTGATAATTCCGAATTTAATTTATTTCAAGTTTATTACAAAATATCAAATAATTATTATTTTAATAAAAAAAAAATTGAACTTATTCCAATATTATTAAATATTGAAAATAAAAAAGTAATAAAAAATATTTTACTTAAAAATAACGTTGATTTCGTCTTTCATGCAGCAGCTTATAAACATGTTGAGTTAGGTGAAAAAAATAAGCAAGTTTATGCGATTAATAATGTTTTAGGCACGCATTCACTTCTAACAAGTTGTTTAGAAAGTAATATTAAAAACTTTGTGAATATAAGTACTGATAAGGCTGTGTACCCAAAAACATTTATGGGAAAAACAAAAAGATTTAATGAGATCATGCTAAAGTCTTTAATCAATGGGAAAAAAATAAATTATTTAAGTGTAAGATTTGGAAATGTACTAGGATCAAGCGGATCTGTTGTGTCAATTTTTCAAAATCAAATTTTACAAAATCAACCTTTAACAATTTTTGGAAAAGAAACCAAAAGATTTTTTATGTTAACCGAAGAAGCTGTTAATTTAGTATTTACATCATTAAATCTTAATTTATCAGGAAACATTCTAGTATTGGATATTGCAAAACCATATAAAATTATTGAAATAGCAGCAAAAGTTGCAAATTATTATAATCGTATAATTGACACCAAGATTACTGAGTATGAGTCAAATAAAATACCAGTTAGATTTTCTAAGTTAAAAGATTTTGAAAAAGTAACGGAGCAACTTTTTTATAATGATAAAGTAATTAAAAAGAAAAAAGGTTTATATATTATAGAAAAAGCAGATAATTTACCTGTAAATGAAATTGAAATTGTTTGCAATATGATAAATCAAAATTTTTCTGAAAATATTTTTGACAAATATTTTTAATGAAAAAAATTTCTGAAGAAAAGTATTTTAATTATATATTTTTTTTATATTTACTTATTCCATTTTGTTTAATAACAGGACCGGCCTTGTCTGATTTGTCAGTCATTTTAATTGATCTTATTTTCTTTATTTATATTTTTAAATACAAAAAATATAAATTGTTTAAAAAAAATTTTTTTTATTTTTTTTTATTTTTTTATTCAATATTAATTTTATCATCATTATTTTCAAATGATATTCAATTATCATTAAAAAGTGCAATTCCTTATATAAGATTTGGAATATTTATTTTAGCCGTTAACTATATGTTTGAAAATTATTTAAATTTAGAATTTTTATTAAATAAATTATACAAAATATTAATTTTAATATTATTCATCTTGTTAATAGATTCAACTTATCAAGTTATTTACCATGAAAATATTTTTGGATTTAAAATTGATCATACACTAAGAGTAAGCAGTGTATTTGGCAGTGAATTAATAATGGGAGGTTTTGTTATGAGGATTGCTATGTTATTAATAGCCATTTTAATCTTTTTAAAAAAAAATAAATATTTATTTTTTTTAATAATACCTATTTCATATCTTTTAATTATTTATAGTGGAGAAAGAACTGCATTTTATTTATTTTCTATTTTTAATTTAATTTTATTTATAAAATTTAATATTTATAAGAACCAAAAAAGTAATTTAAAAATTTTTTTAATCTCTATTGTAATTATATTAATTTTTTTTAAATCACCTTTTTTCAAAAGAATTTTTGTAATGACATTTAGTCAAATAAAAATCGAGCAAAAAGAACAGTATAAAATAGTAGCTTTTACACCTACACATCAAGAATTATATTTAACTGCCTTTAATATTTTTAAAAAATATCCATTATTTGGTTCTGGTTTAAAAACTTTTAGAACAGAATGTAATAATAAAAACTATAGTCAATCAGAACTTGGTTGCAGTACACATCCTCATAATTTTTATATGCAAATTTTATCTGAGGTTGGGATTTTCGCATTTATAATTTTTGTAATAGCATATTTATATATTTTTAAATTTATTTTAAAACAATTAAATATTTCTCAGTCGTCTAATTTACAAAAATTTGAATATGTTCTTTATTTATCATTTTTTATTATCCTTTTCCCCATAGCTCCTTCTGGAAATTTTTTCAATAATTGGCTAAGTATAATGATTTTTTATTCTGCTGGGATTTTAACAGCACTCACAAGATATAAAAAACAAGTATGAAGTTTATTATAATTAAATTTGCAAAATTTTTGGATTTTCTAATATTTCCTTTAGTTTTATTTTCATCAGTAACTTTAAAAGCTGTAAGAAAAATAGGAGTTCAAAGATTAAACATTTCAAGATTTATTTTTAAAAAAATTGGAGTTTTTCCAATCATTAATCATTATCATGAGCCTTTATTTATGAACAAACAATTATCTGCGCCTATAGGAAAATTTAGAAGTTTATCTGGTATAAACTTTAACATTAAAAATCAAATTGCCATGTTAAATAATTTTCATTTTACCAATGAATTTAAGAATTTTTTAAATAAAGATTTTTATTTTAATAATGGAAGTTTTGAAGCTGGAGATGCCGAATATTTATATAACTTTATACGTTATATAAAACCAAGAAAAATTATTGAAGTAGGATGTGGATTTTCAACGTTAATTATACAAAATGCTATTAGCGCTAACCAAAAAGAGAATCAAAAAAATACAATCGAACATGTGTGCATAGAACCATATGAAAATGAATACTTAAAAAAATTTGATTTAAGATTTAAAAAAAAAAAAATTGAAAATATTCAAAAAAAATATTTTACGAAGCTTAAGAAAAATGATTTTTTATTTATTGATTCAAGTCATGTAATTAGACCTAATGGCGATGTATTGTTTGAGATACTTGAGCTGTTGCCAATTCTAAGGAGTGGTGTTTATGTTCATTTTCATGATATTTTTTCACCCTACGATTACCCTAAAAAGTGGATACTAGATAATGTCTGGTTTTGGAATGAGCAATATATACTTGAGGCTTTCCTAAGCAATAATACTCAATGGGAAATTATCGCCTCTCTTTTTAATTTAAAAAAAAATTACTATAATAAGCTTAAAAAATGCTGTAATTATTTAACAAAGAAACATTCACCAGGATCTATTTATATAAAGAAAAAATGAAAAAAAAAATTGCAATGATTTTTGGAGTAACGGGCCAAGATGGCGCTTATTTAGCAAAATTTTTATTAAATAAAAATTATATAGTTCACGGAATTAAAAGAAAAACATCATTAATAAACACTAAAAGAATTGACGATATATATGAAGAAAAGAATGTCCAAAAAAAAAAATTTTTTTTACATTTTGGTGATGTAACAGATTATGGTTCTACATTTAATTTAATTAATAAAATTTTACCAGACGAAATATATAATTTGTCTGCACAATCTCATGTTGCAGTTTCATTTCAACTTCCGGAATATACAGCCAATACGAATGCATTGGGAGTTTTAAGAATATTAGAATCTATTAGAAGCCTCAAGTATAAAAAAATTAAGTTTTATCAAGCTGGCACATCTGAAATGTTTGGAAAAGTGATGCAAATACCACAAAATGAGAAAACACCATTTTATCCTAGAAGTCCATATGCGGTTTCAAAGGTATTTGGTCATTGGATTACTACAAATTATAGAGAATCTTATAATCTTTTTTGTTGTAATGGCATTTTGTTTAACCACGAAAGTCCGTTAAGAGGAGAAACTTTTGTGACGAAAAAAATAGTAAAGTCGTTAGTGAGAATTGCAAATGGATATAAAGAAAAACTATATTTAGGAAATATTTATGCCAAAAGAGATTGGGGGCATGCACAAGATTATGTAGAGGGAATGTGGAGAATTTTACAACAAAAAAAACCGCGAGATTATGTTTTGGCCACAGGCAAGACCTATTCAGTAAAATTTTTTATAAAAAAAGTTTCTGAAATGCTTAATTTAAAAATCTCATGGAAAGGAAAAGGTTTATATGAAAAAGGTTTTATTGGAAAAAAAGTTATAATTGAAATCCACAAAGATTATTTTAGACCTAGTGAAGTTGATATACTAATTGGTGATGCTAAAAAAGCACGAAAAGAATTAAATTGGAATCCAAAAAAAGATTTAGAATATACTATCCGAGATATGATCTCGTTTGAAAAAAAATCTTTAAATGAAAAATAATAAGAAAGTTTTTTTAGCAGGTCATAATGGATTGGTTGGTAGATCAATACTTAACGCTTTACTTTTAAAAAAAATAAAAACTATTACTGTATCAAGATCTCAACTTGATTTAAGAGACCAGAAAAGAGTAATTAATTTTTTAAAAATTCACAAACCTAACGGCGTTATAATTGCAGCCGCCAGAGTCGGTGGTATTAAAGCTAACAACACATTTAGATCTGAATTTATATATGATAATTTAATGATACAAACTAATCTGATACATGCATCCTACTTAGCGGGAGTTAAAAATTTAATTTTTTTAGGCTCAAGCTGCGTGTATCCAAAAAATTGTAAGCAGCCAATTGCTGAAAAGGATTTATTATCTGGTTTCCTAGAAAAAACAAACGAACCATACGCGGTAGCAAAAATAGCAGGAATAAAAATGTGCGAAAATTATACAAAACAATATAAGTTGAACTATAAAAGTTTAATGCCCTGCAATTCTTTTGGGGAAAATGATAATTACGATCTAGAAACTTCACATTTTTTACCAGCATTAATAAAAAAAGTTGCGCTTGCTAAAAAAAATAATACTAAAAAAATAGAACTATGGGGTAATGGAAGTGCCTTAAGAGAAGTTATTCACTCAGACGAAATTGCTAATGCATGTTTATTTTTTTTATACAAAAAGACAAAAATAAATACGATCAATGTAGGCAGTGGTTATGAAAAAACGATTAAAGAGTATTTAAAAATTATAATGCATGCAGCCAACTACAAATGTCGAATTACTTACAGAAATAAAAATTTAATAGGAACGCCAAGAAAAATTTTGAATTCCTCAATAGCGAATAAATATGGGTGGAAATTAAAATCACGTACAAAAGATAAAATTACTGAGACATATAATGCGTTTGAAAAAAAATTAATTTCCTAAAGATGAAAAAAGCCATTATAACAGGTATTAATGGTCAGGACGGATTTTATTTGTCCAAGTTATTATTAAAAAAAAGATATAAATTAATAGGAATTGATAGAATTAAAAGAAAGCCATTAATAAAAAATAAAAAATTAAAAATTTTTAATGTTAATTTGTTATCATACAAAAAAGTTAGCGATTTATTACACAAATTTAAACCTGAAGAAATATACCATTTAGCCGAAAATAGCTGGGACGATAAAAAGCACTTTAGTTCGATTAAGAGGTTGCAAAATAGTAATAAAATCTTATTTAATATTTTAGATGCTAATATAATTTTGAAAGCAAAATTTTTTTATGCATGTTCAAGTGAGATTTTTGCAAAGACAAAATCAAAAAGACAAAATGAAAAGACAAATTTGGAGCCAAACTCACTATATGGTCTAATAAAGAGTTCAGGTTTTAACTTAGTTAAATATTATAGAAATTTTTTTGGTCAATTTGCATGTTCTGGAATTTTGTATAATCATGATTCCTATTTGCGAAAGTCTTTTTTTATAATTCCTACAATTGTAGATCAATCATTTGAAATTCTAAAAAAAAAAAGAAATATTTTTGATGTTAATAATATTTATGCAAGACGAGATTGGAGTAGTGTAGAAGATTTTGTATTTGGATTTTGGAAGATATTAAATTTTAACAAAGCAGATGATTATATTATATCTTCGGGAAGAAGTTGTTCTGTTTTAGATATAATAAAAATTGTCTGTAATTTGCAGGGTTTAAATTACCGTAAACATATAGATTTCAATAAATATAAAAAAATTAAAAGCGCTTCGAGTTTAGTGGGGGATAATAAAAAATTAAAATCAATCGGCTGGAAAAAAAAAATAAATTTAAATCAAATGTTAAAAAAAATTATAAAACACCGAATTAAACACAGGAAGTTTTTTTAAATAACTTTTTAGATGAAATATGTAAATAAGTATAAATTTTTTTTTGATATATTTCTTTCTTTGAGTTTATTTATTTTCTTTTTACCAATTTTAATTTTTATTTCTTTTTTTTTATTGATTTTCAATGGTTATCCCATTTTTTTTGTTCAAAAGAGAATTGGTGCAAATAATAAGTTATTTAAAATATATAAATTTAGAACATTGACCGTCAACACTAAAAATATTGAAACTAATAAGATTAAAAAATTTAACTATGTTTTGCTTGGTAAATTTATGAGAAAATATAAAATTGATGAAATTCCTCAATTAATAAATGTTTTAAAAGGGGATATGTCATTAGTAGGACCAAGACCAGCATTATACAATCAGTATAATTTAAAGAAAAAAAGAACAAAAAAAAAAATACATTTATTAAAGCCAGGTATTACTGGATATGCTCAAATTATGGCTAAGAATTTAATGTCAGATAGAGAAAAAATTACTTTAGATTTTATCTATTGTAAAAATGTATCCTTAGTTTTTGATTTAAAGATAATATTTTTAACAGTTAAATCTCTTTTTAAATAACTTTAATATTGATTTATATCTTAAAAAAATATTTCTTAATCGATAGATAATAATAATTATTTTATGATTTTAATATTTGGAGCCAATGGTTACATTGGAAAGGCTATTACAAAAAAGTTAAGTTTCGTGGTACCTCAAGTTATAAAATATAGCAACAATAAAGAAATAAGAAAAATTTATTTTCCAAGGATTATTATTTATCTTGCTAAGAAAAATAAAAAAAAATATCAATTTAGTAACATAAAAAAATTATTAAATTACTATATTGCCCGCAATAAAAATTTAAAGTTTATTTATCTAAGTTCTTTAAGTGTTTATGGTGACAGTTGTGTAGCAAATACTATTCACCTAAATACTAAGACAAATCCAATGACATCCTATGGTATTGATAAACTTAGTGAAGAAAAAGAAATTATTGAATTTTCAAAATTAAACAAAAACTTTAAGTACGCAATCATTAGATCTCCCACGATTTACTCAAACCATTCAGATAATCAGCATAAGTTACTTAACTTTTTATTAAGACATAATGTTCCGTTGCCTCTTAAAATTAGTCAAAATAAAAGATCATTTATATACCTTGAAAATTTATTAAGCTTTATATTGCATATAGTTAAACGTAATTTATTTAATAATACTTTTTTTTTAATTGGAGAAAAAAAAAATTTATCAACAGAATCCTTTATTTTGCAGATAAAAAAAAAATATAAAAGTTCCTCTTATGTTTTCTCATTTAATAAGCATATTTTTCAATTAATTTTAAAAATTATTGGGCGAGAAAATTTTTTTAAAAAGTTGTTTGGTAGCTTTCAAATTAATCCAACGATAACTTTTTTTAAAACAAACTGGAGACCAAAGTAAAATAAATGAAAAATTAATTTTTTATAATTTTTGTAAATTTTTTTGAATATTCTTTTGCAATATAATCCCAACTAAATAAATGTATTTTTTTTTTATTAAATTTTATTTGAGCTTTTATTAATTTATCTTTGTTCCAAATTTTTAATATTAAAATAGCTAGTGAAGTAGCATTTTTTGTTTCAAAATAATTAATTTTAAAAAACTTTGAAAGTTCGACATTTGGAGCTGTATTGGAAGCTATTACTGGTTTATTCATTTTAATAGACTCTAGAATAACTAAGCTACTAGATTCATATATTGATGGGCTTATTACAAATCTACAGTTTTTGTATAATTCTTTTAAATGATCGAAGTTTACTTTTCCTAGGTATTTAACGTTTAATTGTTTATTTGAATTTATAAATTCTAGAATTTTGTTACTATTTTTAAAGTTTTCTCCAGTCATTATCAATTTTATCTTAATATTATTTTTTTGATTGATTATTTTTATAGCTTGTAGAACTACCAAATGATTTTTATGAGGCCAGAGTTGTGCAGGGAAAAATATGTAGTTTCCCAATTCAATTTTATTTTTTCTTTTAAATTTCTGTGAAACTCCTTCGCGAATTACTATTATTTTAGATTTTATTTTGTCAGAATAAAATTTAATCAGATTTTTTTTTATAAAAAATGAACTTGCTTGTATTACGCTTGAATTAGAGATTGTAGTTGAATGTAGTAATTCTCTATAGTTTTTTTCAAATAAACTGAAATTCTCAGGTAGGTTTAAATGCTGTATGTCATGAATTGATGTAATAGTTTTAATTTTTAAATTAAGTGGCCTCAAATTAGTAAGCGGACAGTAAAATAAATTACAATCTCTATTAATTTCTTTTGTTACATTTGAATATTCTATATATACAGAAGTTTTGTATATAAATTTACTTTTTAAAATAATGGATAATAGTCTTAATAACTTAATTAAAAAATTTTTTTTTTTAATTATTAAAAAATAATAATTTTTTTTATTAATATGTTTTTTAATATAATTATAATTTTTTTCGGTCGCTAAAATTAATATTTTATTTTTGAGTTTTAATTTCTCTATAAGACCTTTAGCAAATGTATTTATACCGCCTACGTATTTTGGATCTAAATCTACTAAATTAATTCCGAGTTTTAAATCGTTCATTAAAATATATTTTTATTTGACTTAACACTCTTTTCAGATCTTTATCCTTAATTTGTACTGCTGAAGGAAGGCTCAAGAACGAATTATAGATTTTCATTGCTTCTTTATTATTTGTATATTTTTTAATAACATTTAAATTTTTCTTATAACATGGCTGTAAACTTAATGGATAAAAACATCTTCTAGTTTCTATTTTTTTTTGTTTCAAATACTTTTGCAATTTAGAAACATTCTTTACCAATATATTTGTGAACCAATGCACTCTGATAGTATCATCAATCTGTTGTATAAAATTTATATGCTTGTTGCTTAATAAACTTTTTTTAAAAAAGTTGTAAATTTCATTTTTTTTTGTAATTATTTTTTTTAGTTTTGTTAGTTGCGCGATACCAAGTGCTGCTTGTAGCTCTGTAAACATAAAATTGTATCCAATTTCTTTGTGAATAAAGACACCCTTTTTTTTTCTACCATGATTTTTTAATATTTTAATTTTTTCATATATTTTTTTATTATTAGTTACTACAATTCCGCCTTCACCTGTGGTGATAAGTTTGTTTCCGTAGAAAGAAAATCCGCCCACATCCCCTATAGTTCCCACGTGCTTTTTTTTATAGTATACTCCCAGACCTTGAGCAGCATCTTCAATTATTTTTAAATTATATTCCTTGGCTATTTTTTTTATCTCATCCATTTCACAACTATTTCCATAAAGGTGCACAGGCATAATAGCTTTTGTTTTTTTAGTGATGCATAATCTTATTTTTTCTATTGAAATATTAAGTGTTTTTTGATCCACGTCACAAAGAACTACTTTGGCCCCAGCTAGAAGTACTGCATTTGCAGTTGCCACAAATGTTATATTTGGAACAATAACTTCATCGTCTTTTCCGATTCCTAATGCATTCAAGCAACAATAAATTCCAAGTGTCCAATTATTTACTGCAATTGCATATTTTGCACCTGTTAATTTTTTAAATTGATTTTCAAATTTTTCAGTAAATTTATTTTCAGTTAGAAATGAAGAATTAATTACTTTACTGACTTCCCTTAGTTCTCTGTTATCTATCCAGGGATAAATTTGAATAATTTTATTCATATCATTTTAATAAATTGCATATTTTTTCAATTTCAGCTTTATTCAAGTCAGGTCTATTTGGTATATAAAATGATGTTTCATGAAGTAGTTTGGTGTTTGGAACTTCATGCTTTTTTTTTATATATTTTTTGTAAAAAGGTTGTTGGGTTATGTCGCCGGCTATTAGTGGTCTAATTTCTATGTAATTCTTTTTAAATATATCTACATATTTTTTAAAAATTTTTTTATTTTTACATATAACTGGAAATGTAAAATTTGATATAATATTCATATGCTTTAATTTTAATATTTTAAAACAAGAGTTTTTTTTATAAATATTATTAAAACTTAAAAAGTTTTTAAATCTTATTTTAATTATTTTTTTAAGATAATTTAGTTGATTAAATCCTAAAAAAGCGTTGATTTCTGTAGGCCTAAAATTAAATCCAAGATCATAAAATGTATATTTTCTAAAAAAATTTTTTATATTATGTTTTTTAATTAATTTTTTTTCACTTTGAGAATTTAGATTTCTTGCCCATCCATGAGCTCTAGTAATTTTAAGCATATCGTTTAATTTTGAGCTGCCAGTGCTTACACTTCCTCCCTCAATAGAGGAAATGTGGTGTCCTACATAAAATGAGTGAGTAGACGCAAGACCAAAAGACCCAAGTTTTTTTTTATTTATTTCAGATCCTAAAGATTCACAATTATCTTCTATTAAAACTATTTTATTTTTTTTGCAAATTTTAACAATTTTTGAAATATCATCCGCAAAACCTAGAACGTTTGTTAAAAATAAACACTTAATTTTATTTTTTTTAAGTGCATTTTTTAAATTTTTTTCAGATACATTTAATGTTTCTAGTGTTACGTCTATAGGAATTGGTATCATTCCAAGTTGTATTATTGGCATGACATTAGTTGACCATGTTAAGGCTGAAAATCCTATACAGTCAGAATCTTTCAATAGTCCAATATTTTTAAGTGACTGCAAAAGCAATAAATTAGCAGAAGAGCCACTATTGACCATTGTCGTATATTTAAGTCCAATAAATTTTGAGAATTTTTTCTCAAATTTTTTTACATAAATACCCATTGATAGCTTATTGGATTTTTTTATAAAATTTAAGAGTTTAGTTTTTTCAACATTCTCGTTAAAAAAAGTGTTAGACATTAATGAAATTTTTTTTTTCATAATTTTATAATCAAATAATTAATTTAATAATTGGTTTTAAGTATTTTAATTTGTATAAGTATAACTATTAATTCTTATATAAAATAGCAATTGTGTTAAAAATAAAAAATAACTTAAGCGCTATATTCATAATTATTTTAATCATAGTCACATTTAATAATCTTGATTTAAAAAATATTTTTTCTAAAAGAAAAGTTAATAAAAACGAAGATCTTAAATTTTTAGAATTTATAATTGATAAATATTATGCTAATAATTTATTTAATTCACCTAAATTTTATTTCAACCCGCACGAACTTGGTTTGCATACTCTTCTTCCAGGTTTCAGGCTTTACAACTTTAGATTAGATGGTGAGTTACTAATTAAAAATAAAAACAATTTAATTCAATATAATCAAATTAATTTTGTAAATTACAATGATTTTTATTTAACAAAAGAATATAATATTCATGGGATATTTTTTAGTATTAAAGATCTTTCAAAAGAATCTTTTATTTCAATAAATGATGTTCTCTATAATATTGAATTTAAAAATTTATTAGAATGCAAAAAAATCCTAAATCAGAAAAATATATTTATAAATAATATTGAAAAATCAAAAAATGATATAAATCAGCTAAATAATTGTTATTATTTTGAATTTAAACATAATACTGAAAAGATATCTATAAAATTTAAATTAAATAATAAATTAATTCTAGAAAATATCACAAATATTTTTTTATATGGCAATGATGTTGAAGTAGCTTCGTATAAAATTCTTGAGGTAAGCGAGGATAATTACAATTTTTTTTTTGCAAAAATATTATAGTATGGCTTTAAATCTTATACTAATTATTTTTTTTTTTTATTTTGCTGGATACTTTTTTAAAAAAAAATTATTTTTAGAAAGTATAGTTTTTGGAACTATAGTAATTTACTTTCTTACTGTAATATCTTTATTTTTTATAAATTATTATGAACTTTTTTTACTACTAAAGGTTATTTGTTTACTTTCTTTATCTTTTTTTTTTCTTAATAACTATCACATAATAAAGTTATTTAATTTTGATCTAAAAAAAATAAATATAAAATTTATATTTTTTTTAATTTTAATTTTTTTAATTTTTTATGAAAATTTAAAAAATATTCAATCATATACTTTAGAAGCAGGAGATAGTTTAGCATATTGGTTTAATAAAACAAAATTCTTTGTTTATAACCCTGGAATGGAATACATACCCAAGCCTAGTTATCCAAATTTTTTATCTTCTTTGTGGGCATTATCATTTTTTATTTTTAATTTTAATTATGATTTATCTAGAGTAGTGTTGCCTCTTTTACTTATACTAGTATTTACTTTATTTTTTCAAAAAATAAATAGTACATACTCATCAAATTATTTTAATAAAAATATTATGTTGTTTTTTATTTTTTTAATTTATTTTTCTACCAAAAAATTTGCTAATATTTATAGATTTTCCAATGCAGGATACGCAGACTTTGCTCTTAGTATTTATTTAATGCTTGGTTTTTTGTATATTTATATTAGTTTCTCAGAAAATACTTTTTCTAAAAAAGATTACTTATTTGGCGCTGTAATATTAGGCATTAGTTCTTCTATTAAAAATGAAGGTTTAATTGTATCGTTAGGTTTATTTTCAATCTTAAATTTTATTTTCATAAAATATTTTTTTTTTAACTATAAAAAAAATATTTCATATCTATTTATTGTTTCGTTAATATTTTTAGTTATTAGCTTTTTTCCAATATTATTAAGTATGTATTTAAAAAGTATAAGTATTACGAAAGACCAAAGTACATGGGAAATTTTTAAATTTTCTAATTTTTTTGATTATAAGATAATAATTTCAAAAATTCCCATTATAACTAAAGCATTTCTTTTAAATATGTCGCAATATTATTTAATTATTTTTATCATGTTTATAGTATTTTTTTTTAAATATTCGTTGAAATTTCTTCAAAAACCTGTTTTTAAATTATGTATTTATTTATTAATTTTTTTTATTATTTATATCTATGCTTTATATTTAGCTACATCTTACGACTTGTCTTGGCATTTGGGGTCTTCTATAGATAGAATAATTTATCATTTTTGCGGTATATTTGTATGTATGATTTTTTTAATATTAAATTCAGATAATAAAAATTAAAAAATTTTAATAAATCTAATTTTATCAGTTTTATTAACGATATCTTTTTTTGTAACAAAATTATAACTTAATTTTTTTTGATTTAACGAACGCCAAGAATAAATAATAATCTTAGATCTAGGAAATATTTCCTTAATGATTTTAACAAATTTTTCGCTATTACCTACAATTGCAATATTATTAAATTTACTTTTCATGATATAAAAATTTAAATTAAAAATACTTATTTAGTTAGGTTTGCCATTTTGATAATTTCTAAACCTGTTAGCATTAATTCTCAGTTTTAAATAATTATAAATTAATAAAGCTACATAACCGGTGAGACATTTTCAAATTATCATTATATGTGAATACATTTTTAATAAAATGATCTTAAGATGGATCAATATAATAACATTGATACAATTAAATTATAAGTAATATTTAAATATAAGGACTATATGATAATTTTGACAAGAAATAGATTTCATTATTTTAGTCGCAAGGTTTTGATTTAATTTATTTAAGTAGTCACCTTGTTTTTAGCTATGATTTGTATTTCAGTTTTTTATATGTTCTCTTAGCTAAAAAACGGAATTTAAGATTAATTTAATTGTTTCTACATAATTAGTATGTGGCAGTTAATAATAAATCTTAATTAAGAATAGACTATCAAATTAATTGGTTGCGGGGCTTGGATTTGAACCAAGGACCTTCAGGTTATGAGCCTGACGAGCTACCAGACTGCTCCACCCCGCGATAAAGTTTTTTAGTTATAGCATTATATTTTAAATTATCTACTTTTGTTAAATTTGAGCGTGATGTTGAAATATTTAAGATATTTACAAAATAATACTATTTATATACAAAACACTGCCTGGTGATTATTGCAAAGGAGTAACACCCGATCCCATTCCGAACTCGGCAGTTAAGCCCTTTAGCGCCAATGGTACTTTGTCTTAAGGCACGGAAGAGTAGGTCGTTGCCAGGCTTTATAAAAATTCTTCTTAAATTTTAATGAAAAATATATTGGTGGTTACTGGTGGAGCTGGGTTTATAGGCTCTAACTTAATATCTAAGCTTTTAAAATTTAAAAAATTTAAAATTTTAAGTATTGATAATTACTCCTCAGGTTTTGTTAAAAACCATATCAAGGATAAACGAGTTAGGTATTTAAAAGGAAGCACTAAAAATATTGAAAATTTATTGAGAAGTTATAATGGCAAAATTCATAGTATTTTTCATTTTGGAGAATTTGCAAGAATTTATCAAAGCTTTAAAAAGATTAATGAGTGCTTTAGTTCAAATATTGAAGGAAGCTCAAGTGTATTTAATTTTGCATTAAAAAATA
>Ga0315909_10002745_pt1 | contig 22233 bp, 17 predicted proteins | sample LakEriMetagenome_11_FD_203527 | JGI IMG/M metagenome (GOLD analysis project Ga0315909, IMG submission 203527) | Freshwater fungal communities from buoy surface, Lake Erie, Ohio, United States - Buoy 2 MA125 | ecosystem: Environmental > Aquatic > Freshwater > Lake | place: USA: Lake Erie, Ohio...
AGAGCCGCTCCTTCCTCGGCGTCCCGACCAAGCTCACCATCACCCCACAGGGCATCACGGGTGCGCTCACTGTCGTCACACGCGGTGAGATCCTGCTCAACCTGCCGACTGTGTGGCGCGGCACGACCGACTACATCCTGCGTCCGGTGCCCGGTCAGGGGTGGTCGTTCGATTCGTACATCTCGCATGCGATTCGGGCTGGCAAGGGGACCATTCGGTTGACCGGTCCGGTGGGTGCAGATGGGTCGGTCGACCTCGTCGGCTCCGGCACCATGGATGTGTCGGGCACCAAGATTCCGGTCCGTGGCTACTACAAGCGCAGTGGCTTCGCCAACGGATCTACCCCGGTGTGGGCGCTGGCCGGATACCCGAGCGGCGCGCCCAATGGTCGCATCCCACTCCAGGGCGGAGCGGGCTTCGTCGGGGGCACGCTGACCTTCCAGGGCTCAGGGGCCCAGCCGGTGAACACCATTCCGGACGCGGCACCGTCAGCGAAGGTTTCATCCCACTCGCAAGGTAAGCCGAAGGTTCGTGCGGTACAGGTATCCGACGAAGTCATGATCAGGAGCGAGGATCCAGATTCTTCGCCTGTGCCCGTCACCGTGACAGGCACGACCACGGTTCAGCTGTCCGACGCCAATGACGACACGTTCTACCTGCCGGTGACGTATAGCTACACCGACCCGAACAACTGGACCGCCACGGTGGCAGGCACGACGCCATCCAACATCTACGGGCCCTTCATCGGTCTGGAGATCCCAGAAACCGACTTCTCCGGGACGATCACCGACGAAGACGGAGTGCAGACCTGGAATGTCTCCATCGCCATGCAGGACTGGGTGGACATCGCCCAGGGAATCAACTATCGCGGCGCTTTCACGATCTCAAACACGTGTCAGCTTCCCAACCCCGATGACTGTCCGGAAGCTGACGGCATCTTCATCGGCGGCCAGTCGGAACTGGACTTCGTGAGCGATGACGTGCCGAACGCCTCCGCGGTGGGCGGGTTCTTGACTGACCTGAGCTGGGCCTACTGGCAGGCTACGGTGCCGGGATCGGTGACATTCAACAACGTCACCATGGCGAATCCCGATCTCACCGTGTGGCGTGGGTCAAGCGTGAGCGATCACCCAAACCTGATTCTGCCCGACCTATCGGAACTCAATGGCAACGCCATGAATGTGGAATTCTGCGCCGAATTCACCGTCGACGTTCCCGACGTCGAGACACTGAATACCTTCGGCTGCGCCGAGTGGAGCTCAGAGGGGGTCGTCATTGGCCAGGTCGCCACGGGGGGAGACGTCCCCACGGGTGATTACAACGGCGTTGAGGTCAACTCGACTTCGCTCACGGGCTACGCCTGGAACGGTCTTGAGGAGACCCAGACCGTCTTCCTCAATGGGGTGGAGATCGAGGCCGAGCCTGACCGGAACTACCTCACTGGCGACATTCTTGTCCCAGGCAATGCCATGCATGACTTCGGCAGCGGCACGGACTCGGACACGATCATCACGGCACAGGGGTGGTTCGACGTCGAGGGCAACTTCGAGTTGAATGGTTCGATTCCGGTTGACCTGAGTGGCTCTGGATTCACGCTCGAGGAGATCCTCATCTCCATCAGCAAGACGGAGGAGGACGGTGAGACGGACTTCCGTCTCCGTTTCGACGCTGAGTGCGACGTCGTCATTAACGGCAACCACTTCCCGCTCGATGTGTACATCGGCTACGAGCATGTAGAGGATTCCACGATCACGGTGGGGTTGTCGGCCACGGGGACCCGAAGCACGCAGCCGGATGGAACAATGGACTTCGTCAATCTCCTCCCCAGCGGAGATTTCGAGCCGGAGAACGCGGTCCTGGTTGACGGGTCCTTCGATGGACGACTTCCAGACAACAACGTCGACGATGGCGGTTTCGAACGGTCCCGGGATCCCGGCAACCTCGTTTCGAATGGCGACTTCGAGACGGACATCGCCAACAGCGTGCTGCCGGGAGGCGACTTCGAGAACGGACTCTCGGGCAACCTGCTCGCCAATGGCGACTTCGAGGATCAGAACTTCCTGATCAACCCTGGGTTCGATGACAACGCCGGAAGCTATATGGGCTGGTGGCCGAACTCCAAAGAGATCACGGTCTACTACACCCCAGGGACGGCAACCGGCCCCGAAGACGCAGGGACCACTGTCGCTGCCATCAACAACAACGGTGGGGGCAATGGCACGGGCGGCCTGGCGCAGGATGTGCCAAATCAGCTGACCGGCTACACGGTCACGGTGAGTGCCTGGGTGAGGACCAACAACGGCAAGGATGCGCCCTTCCACGTTGCCATGCGGTCCACGGACTGCAGCAAACCGATCGACTATCGCGGAGCCACCGTGACGGCGCCCGCCAATGGCACCTGGGTGCAGGCCAGCGTGACCGCGACGATCGGCGACCAGTGCCCGGTGCTCTCGGTCATCTTGGCCCCGGAGGCGGCCGGCTCGTCTGTCCTGGTGGACGCTGTTGACCTGTCGATTCCGCAGGTGAACAAGTCCATGTCTTACTCCGTTGCCAGCGTCTCTCGCCCGAACATCGTGGGCACCTTCGAATCGCTGAACACGACGCCCCTGATGCCGGGGTACACGGGGGGAGTCGCCGTCGCATCGGACTACCCGGGAACGCTCGCCACCAACGGCAGCCAGTCGTGGATGCTGTACGACTCGAACTCGGGATACTCGTACGGCGACTTCGACGTGTCCTACAAAGTCATGTTTCCGCCGGGCGGTAGCCGTGAGATCGCCAACTTCGGCTTCTGGCTCGATGGCAACTACAACACGATGAATGGCTATTGCTTCCGGCTCCAGACCTCCGGTGGCGACGGTGGCTTCTTTAGCTGCAGCAAGACGTCCAAGGTTCACGTGAGTGGCTCACCGAACGTCCCCAACGCCACTCCAGGTCACTGGTACCAGGTGCGGTTGACCGCCGTCGGGGGTCGCGTGACAGCCTCCGTCGCCGACCTGACGACGGGAGCGGGCCCGCAGAGCATCACGACGCAGATGCCCACCTCGTCCTCCGGGGTGTTCGGGCAGGTGTCTGACGGTGTCAGTTCGTCGACGGGAATCCGCTGGGACGACATCCAAATCAACTCACTCCAGGGCTCACTGTCCTCGAACTCGCAAACGAAGGCACCCGCTCGGGTGTGGCTTGGGGGCGGCGGCGGTCGCACTGGCATCGGGTACGCGTCCCTTTACACGACCAAGTGGACGGGTGTGCCCTTTGAACAGTCCACCAACGTCGCGCCTGCTCAGGACACGACGTACACCTATTCGGCGTGGCTGCGAGCAGCGAGCGGGACGGTCAGTGGCACCCTGAGCCTGAACGCCACGGGAGGTGCCTCTACGGAATCGGTGGCGGCACCGTTCACCGTCGGCACATCGTGGACCAGAGTGACGGCGACTCTGCCGGTGAGTCGCGGGGACCAGACTGATCTTCGTCCGCGAATCACCATCAACACGGCAAACACCGAGCTACGGGTTGACGACCAGGTGCTACAGCAGGTGCCGATGCGGCCCTGGGGCAACTCCTCGACAGTGGAGGTCACCTCGGAGGAAGCCCGTACAGGACTGAATTCACTGGCCATCCAGCCCTTTGCGAACGGTTCCACGCTCTGGGACACGAACACTGCCGCTCAGGCAGGGTCGTTGGTGACCGTCAGTGCGTGGGTCATGAGCCCTGACGGTGTGGATGCCTCCATGCGGTTGCAGGAGCAATCGAGTTCCTCGGTGGGCTTCCACGCCGATGGCACGTGGCGCCAGATCACGACGACGCAGGCTATGCAGGGCAGTGTGGACGAGGTGCAACTCGCCTTTGACTACGGCCCCAACCCGGGCAAGCGCATCTACGTCGATGACGTGCAAATGACGGTCACGCAAATCGCCTCAGACTCCCCGGACCTCGGGGCTCCGCCCACCCCCGCTGGATGGACGGCGGTTGAGGGATCGAGCACAGTCACTCCTGTCGTGGTCAACTCCGCTGGCTTCGCCCACGGCGGCCTTGGCGCACTACGCGTGATGCCTCACTCGAACTCCGTGGCGACCTCTTCCTATGTCACGTCCACCACGCCTGTGGTGGGCAGCACCTGGAAGCTTTCGTTCTGGGTTCAACCTGGAGGAGGCACCAAGACCCTTACCGCCACGATCTCTGCGGGAAGCAACAATGTGGCGACACAGAACGTCGCCCTGTCGGATGGGAGCTGGACCGAGGTCAACATCCCCCTGCGCGTGGCAAAGTCAGCCAATGCTCCGCTCTCGGTGGCATTGAGTACCAGTGGCCAAAACCAGGCTGCTTACGTTGATGACCTTTCCATCACGGAGGAGGGCCTTGACCTGGTCGACCCCTGGCAGGTCTACTCGCCGGGAGGTTTCTTGTCTGTGCAAGGTGTCAACGACGTGACGAGTGCCCACTCGGGCGACGGATACCTGACACTAGGCAACACTGGCACGCAGGCCGCGTCAATCTACCTCGATCCGAGGAACTACAAACCCAAGGTGGGGAATACTCACGAGCTCTCGCTGTGGGTGAAATCTCCGTCGGGCAACGTCGGAGGCGTCATGGGGTGGTTGCGTACTCAGGACTCAAGCGGCAACACGTTGGATTCCAATCAGATCTACTTCACGGCAACCCCCACATGGCAGAACGTTCTCCTGAGCGTGCCGATCGAGAACAGCAACGCGGTGAATCTCCGCACCGAGATCAAGGTCCCCCCGGGTGCAACCATCTGGCTTGACGACGTCGAAAGCCGCGACATCAACGACTGGTCGGCAGTTCAGCCGCTAGGTGGAGCTACGTCGATTGCGGTCATCGATGGTGCCCCGGACCCGGTCGACGGGCAGAACTACCTTCGCGTCTTGCCTTCGGCGAGCGGGGGCGGCATGGGCGACACCATCACGGCGGACGCCAACGGCCAAGCCATCTCCGTGGCTCCCGGTGCGTCCTACCGACTCAAGGCCTATGTGCGGTCCAGCGCGGGCGTTCCCGTGACGGGAACGATGTCTTTGGCGACGGCGATGAACGGCAACCAAACAGACATGGGAAGCGCCAACTTCACGGTCGGTTCAGACTGGACCCCGATTGAGGTGACACTCACGGCGACCAGGTCGGCAAACACTTTGGTGCCCAAAATCGTCTTGAGCGGGCCAGGTGCCTTCGACGTCGACGCCATTACTCTCACGCCACTCGTCATCGAGCAGGCCGACCCGTGGGCGGCCTCGGGGGAGGGGGTGACGTGGCAAGTGCTTGATGATCCGGCGAATTCCTTCGATTCCAGTTATGGCGTCATGCAATTTGCAGTCACTTCGCCGGGCACCGGAATCAAGCACAGTGTCGATCACGCTACTTCTGCGGGCGACAGCCTTAGCCTCACAGCTTTCGTTCGTTCGGGAAGCGGGACGGCCGTTGCGGGAGAGGTTGTCGTGACGACGGTGGGAGGCGACAAGGAGTCGTGGTCGACTTCGTTCACAGGCAACAGCCACTGGCAGCCCGTGAATGTACCCATGTCGATCACGAAGTCGGGTCACACCGGTTTTGTGGTGCAGGTCCTCACGGAAACCGTCGGATCTCTGCTCTATGTCGACAACGTTGCTGTGGTGACCAACCCGTGGACTTCCACGAATGGGGCCTTGCAGAGTGTCGTTTTCAGCGGGGCCGACGCGGAGTCAGGGAGTGGATACCTGCTGCTGACCCCAAGGAACTCCAGCGGTGGCTCCTATCTCGACATGCCGGCGAGCGACGATCTCGGGGGGGTGTATCCGTCCGGGTCGACGTGGACAGTCACCGCCCATGTCCGATCCCTATCGGCGTCATCGGTCGCTAGTGGCACGATCTCCCTGGGTGCGCCCGGTGGCGACACAGCGACGTCGGAATTCGCCGTCGGCAGTGACTGGTCGGAGATCAGTATCGACTACACACCCGGAGCCGATCTCAATGACCTTCGCGTCATGATCGCGGTCAATGGATCTTCGGTTCCCCTAGCGCTGGACTCGGTGACAATCGCCGAGACCGGCGAAGCTGAGGTTGACGGCGTGGTTGAACCCCTTCCGCATCCCGAGGCTGGCTGGGTGTATCTGTGGAATGACGCGTTTGGTGTTCCGGGGATGCATCTGTGGGCGGTCAGCGCCCAGGTGGAAATCGAGGCCGGCGTGCCCGGGCTCGGCGTGAGTGCCACGACGTATCAGGATCCGACCCGCATGCCAAACGTGATGACGGGTACTGACTGGATCAAGGGTGATATGGCGCTCAACATTTCCGACGCCGACCCCTGCTTCCTCTTCGACTTCAGCGCCAATGGCGGGGATTCGGGCGTGTCGCTCAGCGGTGTGTTCACCACGAAGGATTTCTCCATCAACTTCGCTCCGCGAGGCTGCGAGGTCGGCCCTTACGTCCTGCCCGAGGGCGCGTCCCTGTCCTTTGATGGCGAGTTGGGTGATGGCACCCTGCACTTCGATCTGGAGATCACCGAGGGCGACGATGGTCCGGAGTTCTCAGAATCCATCGGAATCACCGACATCGTCATCGGTGGCACCGACTTCAAGGAGGCGGAGCTCGACATCCGGCTCACGGAGACGGAGGCGGACATCAACTTCTCAGGCAACATGACGCTCCCGATGGGTAACTTCGAAGGACATTACGACCTCACAGCGAATGAAGAGGCGTTGACCATGGACGGGAGCGTGTCGTTGACGGACTGGCAACTGGTCGGCGGTGGCTTCAACGTCGAGGAGTTCAACTTCGACATGTCGATGACCGTGCCCTTCGGTCCCGGACAGTGCGGCTCCTTTGCTGAGGCTGCCAGCGGTCAGATGGACATGGGGAGCAAGGTCGATCTCAACTTCGATGGCAATCTCGAAGTCGACTGCGGCAAGTTGAAGGTTCTCCACATGAGGTACGACTACCACCATGGTGCGGTGACGGAGGATTTCAATCTCGACTATGACTCCGACACCGGCATCCTCGCCGGCGGCGTGCAGTTCACTTTCGAGCGCGAGACATCGTGGCGGCACTTCTTCCATCACTACTCCCGCCACCCCTACTTCACCATCGAGCTGGACTTCTCCATGGACGTCACGTCACCCTCCACCGCAAAGGCTCATCTCTATGGCGAGGTCGATGTGTCCGGTGGTGATGGCTCCGTTGAGTGCACCCTCTACGGCGGAAGCAGTGCCAACTGGGCCGACGACGAATGCAGCTTGCACGTTCACATCAACGCCGGAGGGGGTCACACCTACGACGCCAGTTGGTAGTGCTGAGTCGGTAGTCTGGCGGCGTGCCGCTGATCATCGCCATCGACGGGCCTTCGGGTTCGGGCAAGTCGAGCACATCGCGCGGCGTCGCCGAGCGGTTGGGCCTGCACTATGTCGACACGGGAGCGATGTACCGGGCCATGACCTGGTGGATGCTCGCGCACGGCGTCGATGTCGATAACCCAGCCGCCATCGCGGCGAGATGCCACGAGCCGGTCATCGAGTTGCGCGTGGATCCTGGCGACCCCGGGGTGAGCGTCGACGGCAACGACGTGTCCGTGGACATCAGGGCAGCTGGGGTCGCAGATGCCGTGAGTCGCGTGGCGGCCGTGCCCGAAGTGCGTGCGCGGCTGGTCGCCAGCCAGCGCGCGATGGTCGATGAGGCAGTTGCTGCCGGCAGGGGAGTCGTCGTGGAGGGGCGCGACATCGGCACGGTCGTGCTCCCGCAAGCGGATCTCAAGGTGTATCTCACGGCGGACGTCGAAGCCCGGGCGCAGCGCCGCGCGATGGAGGAGTCCGAGCGGTCAGGCAACGGAAGCATCACCGCGGCGCACGCCAATCTGCAGGCCAGGGATGCGCTCGACTCAACGCGCGCCGTGTCGCCTCTCCAGCAGGCGTCCGATGCGATGGCCATCGATGGCAGTCATCTGAGCCTCGACGAGGTGATCGGTGCGGTGATCGCTGCCCTGCCCCGGTCCCCGCGATGAGCGCGAGCGCCACGGCACGCAATCTCGTGTCGCCCCTGCTCCGTTGGGGCTATCGAGTGCGCGTGAGTGGCGCCCACCAGTGCCCCCGCCGTGGACCCCTGCTGGTCGTCGCGCAGCACGAGGGCTTCCTGGATGCCGCCTTGATTGCCAGCGCGCTTCCGCGTCCCGTGGATGTGCTGGTCGATGCGGGCGCCCTAGCGAGCATCGCGGGCCGCATCCCCGGTCGCATCCTCATCACGCCGGACGATCCGGGCCACGGCCTCCGCATCGCTGTGGGGCGCCTGGCGGCGGGAGGCGCCGTCGGTGCGTGGTCGGGGAGTGGGCGCGAGGTCGCGGCCGGATACCTGGCATCGCGGGTGCCGGCGCCGATCCTCCCTGTAGCGGTGTTCGGTGGTGGCGGCCGGCACGCGGGTGATCCTCCGGCCTGGCGCTCGGCGATCGACGTCGTGGTGGGTGAGCCCTTCGAGGTGTGTGTGGAGGCAGACCCCATGAGGCGCTCCACTGTCCTTCAGGCGGCCGAATGGGTGCGCCAGCGAGTGACCGACCATGCGGAGGGCGCCGCGGTGCGCATGGGGCGTCTGGATGGGGTCGCCCTCGGTCCGGATGGGGCAGCACCGGACAATGGTCCGTCGTGACTTCCGACGGCGATTTTCCCGAGGCTGACCTCGACGTCCTGGGCGAGGACGCCCCCTGGGTCGACGACCTGGCCGATGACACCCTCGACGACGCCGCTGAGGCTCTCGTGGCGGCCGCCAGGGCCGCGGCCATCGCGGAGTTCGGGGAGATCGACGACCTCGACACCGCCGTGGAAGAGGACGAGCTACTCCCCGTCGTGGCAGTCGTCGGGCGGCCCAATGTCGGCAAGTCCACGCTGGTCAATCGCATCCTGGGACGCCGAGAGGCCGTCGTCGAGGATGTGCCGGGGGTGACGCGGGATCGCGTGACCTACGAGACGGACTGGAACGGTCGCCGGTTCCTCCTCATGGATACGGGTGGCTGGCAGCGCGACGCCCGCGGCATGGCAGCGCAGATCGCCGCCCAGGCGGAGCGGGCGATGGCAGACGCGGATGTGGTCCTCTTCGTGGTCGATGCCACCGTCGGCGCGCTCGACGCCGACGAGTCCGTGGTGCGCGTGCTGCGCAAGGCCGGCGTACCCGTCTTGCTCGTCGCCAACAAGGTCGATGACGCCCGCACCGAGTCCGATGCTGCAGCCCTGTGGTCGCTCGGCCTCGGCGAGCCGCATGCCGTCTCCGCCCTGCACGGTCGGGGCAGCGGTGACCTCCTTGATGAGGTCGTGGCGCTCCTCCCCGAAGAGGGTCAGGGCAGGGTGCGTGGCGGAGGGCCGCGACGCGTGGCACTGCTGGGCAAGCCCAACGTGGGCAAGTCCTCACTGCTCAACAAACTTGCTGGCGACGCCCGCGTGGTGGTCGATTCGGTGGCAGGCACGACCGTGGACCCCGTGGACGAGCTCATCGTCCTGGGCGATCGCGAATGGTGGTTCGTCGACACCGCCGGGATCCGTCGCAGGGTGCGCGAGGCGAGCGGTCACGAGTACTACGCCAGTCTGCGGACTCGGGCTGCGCTCGAGAAGTCCGAGGTCGCTCTCGTGCTTGTGGACGCCTCCGAGCCGCTGAGCGAGCAGGACCTTCGCCTGTTTTCCCTGGTGGTGGAGAGCGGGCGCGCCCTGGTCATCGCCTACAACAAGTGGGACCTCATGGACGAGGATCGCCAGCGCTATCTGGAGCGCGAGATCGATCGTGAGCTCGTGCAGGTGCGCTGGGCCCCGAGGGTCAATGTCTCGGCGCTCACCGGCCGTCACGTGCAGAAGCTGGTGCCGGCTCTCGATGAGGCACTTGCTGGCTGGGAGACACGCATCCCGACCTCGCGGCTCAATGCCTTCCTGGCCGAGCTGGTCTCGGCCCATCCGCATCCGCTCCGCGGCGGCAAGCAGCCGCGCATCCTCTTCGGCACCCAGGGCAGCACACGCCCTCCCACCTTCGTGCTCTTCACGACCGGCTTTCTCGAGGCGGGCTATCGGCGCTTCATCGAGCGCCGTCTGCGCGAGGAGTTCGGATTCGTCGGTACGCCGATCCGGATCAACCTGCGCATCCGCGAGAAGCGCCGCCGCGGCTGACCTGAGTCGTCGGCCTCGAATCCACTTCGATAGGCTCCTGCGGTTCCCGTAAGCCAGTTCCACTGGGACTACGGGGCGGCGGGCTGTAGCGCAGCTTGGTAGCGCACTTGACTGGGGGTCAAGGGGTCGCAGGTTCAAATCCTGTCAGCCCGACAAAGGTTTTTCCGCTCCGCGGGTGGGGCTTTGCCCCACCGCCCAGGGGTGCGATCGGGCGGCAGGCATGCTCGCCCGCGGCAGGCCGAAGTCGACGGCTGATCTCATAGAGTGAACCCGTGTCCGTACGAGGTGCGCCCCTCACCGTCCTCGGTGCCTGCCATCACGATTGCCCCGACACCTGTGCATGGGAGGTCACCGTCGTCGAAGGCCGGGCAACGCGGCTGCGCGGCCAGTCAGGTCACCCGGTCACGCGCGGATCTCTGTGCCCCAAGGTCAACCGATACCTCGACCGCGTCTACCACCCTGATCGAGTCCTCACGCCTCTTCGTCGTGTAGGGCCCAAGGGAACAGCGGAGTTTGAGCCCATCAGCTGGGCGGAGGCGATAGAGGCTGTTGCCGAGGAGGTGCGGGCGCGACTCCGCAGCGGCCACCCAGAATCGATTCTGCAGTACTCCTTTGCTGGCACCCAGGGTCTGGTGCAGATGGGCACCACGATCGATCGCCTCTTCGATCTCATTGGTGCCTGTGACATTCGACGAGAACTCTGTGGCTTCACCGCGTCTGCCGGTGCGGCTTCGGTTATGGGTACGCCGTACAGCATCGACCCGGAGTCGATACGCCATGCGCGCACCATCGTGCTGTGGGGCACGGACACCCGCATCACCAACCGACACTTGTGGCCGTCGATCGAGGCGGCGCGCGACGCAGGGGCGTCGATCATCGCGATCGATCCGGTCCGCACCGAGACAGCGCGCGCGGCCGACCTGCACCTGCAGGTGCGTCCGGGTACAGACGTGGCATTGGTACTGGGCCTGGTGCACGTTCTGGACCGGGACGGGCTCGTGGATCAGGCGTGGATTGACCAGTACACCGAGGGCTGGGCGGAATTGCGGTCGAGCGCTCGTGTGTGGGATCCCGAACGAGCCTCCTATGTCTGCGGGGTCAGCGCCGAGGAGATCACCCATCTCGCACACCGATTGGCGACCCACACACCTGCCGCCCTGCGCACCCTGATCGGGCCGGAGCATCGAGAAGGCGGGCACGAGATCCTGCGCGCCGTGACGATGCTCGCCGCTGTCCTGGGCGGATGGCGAGAGGTGGGCGGGGGACTCGCTCGATCCACCGCTGCCTGGCCTGCTGCGGCCCTTGCTGCGACCCCGCGCATTCCACGACCGCAGGTCAACATGGCACGTCTGGGAGAGGTGCTCGTCGATGGTCAAGTCGACATGTTGATGGTGCACAACTGCAACCCGGCCGTCATGGTTCCCGATCAGAACCGGGTGATCGAGGGACTCATGCGTGACGAGCTCTTCACCGTGGTCATCGAGCAGTTCATCACCGATACCGCTGCCTACGCCGACATCGTGTTGCCCTCCACCACTCAAATCGAGCAGTTGGATCTGGTGCCGTCGTGGGGACACTTCTACCTCTCCCTCAATCAGCCAGCCATCGCTCCGCTTGGGGAGGCACTCAGCAACAGCGAAATTGCCCGCCGGCTGGGTCAGGCTCTCGAAATCAAGGACGATTTGCTCTATCGCAGCGACGAAGAGGTGATCCGCGATGCGCTCGGCAGCGGCCATCCACTCCTGGAAGGAATCACGTACGAGTCGCTGGAGGAGTCCGGCTGGCAGCGGCTCAACGTCAGTCCCGAATCGCGCCTCTACGCCGATCCCATCGATGGAGTCAGCACGCAAACTCTTCGGTTGGGCGCCCTCGTGACAAGCATTCAGGTCGCGCCAAGTGAGGTCGATGAGTACCCCCTCAACCTCATCTCACGCAAGCAGAATCGGGCCTTTCTGAACTCGCACTACGGCGGATTCGACGAGCACTTTCCTCCAGTGGGAGAGCCATTGGTGCAAATCCACGCCCGCGATGCTGCGTCCCGCGACATCGTCACCGGCGATAGAGCGCGTGTCTTCAATGAGCGCGGAGAGTTGACCCTGACGGCTCAGGTCAGCGACCAAATGCAACCGGGGCTCGTGGCCATTCCCTTCGGCTGGTGGCACAGCAGCACTGTTGAAGGCCGCGCCGTCAATGCACTCACCAACCCAACGGTGCGCGATGACGACCGCGGCTCCGCGTACTTCCATGACACATTCGTAGAGATCGCTCGAGTGGTCTAGTCGTCAGGCTAAGTGACTCATGGAGGTCAGCTGGCCCCCTGGGGACGGCCCCCCGATCGGGCACATTCGCTGGGGGTTGACTCCAGGGATTCAGTCTGATGGGGTATCGCCATGCGTTCCTTCATGCGACCTGTCCTGACTGTGGCTGCCTCCGTTGCCCTCACCCTCCCGCTGGTGGTGGCGTATCCGGCTCAGGCCGCCACGTACAGCCCATTGAGCGAGCGCGGCTTGGCGGCGTCCTCACTGGGTGCCGGTGATGTCCCTCGATGGATGTCTCGCGGGACCAGGCCGGAGGCGCGGCAAACATTCCTCAAGGGCAGTCTTGCTGGTGCGCCCGCATTGTGTGTGGATCAAAGTGGCGAGGCTGTCCAGGGGAGGCAGGCACGCCAGGAGATGGCTTCGACGGTTGCCACGCGGACCAGCAAGGAGATCGGGTCCTACATCTACCAGTACCGCACACGCGAGGCGGCAGTGCGCGCGTGGAACCAGCTGAACTCGCTCGCGGTGCAATGCGAGGGACGGGTAGAGGTCGATGTGTCGGGTGACGGGATTGCCACCAGAATGGTGATCAACACCCAGGTGAACCAGGCCCGGTCCCTCTTCGGCACGTCGGGCCTCACGCTGTTCCTCGATTACGACGTCGTTGTCGACGCCTTTGACACGGAATTCGCCTTTGTCGGTGACTCCTACGTCAGCTACTACCTGGCCGGCACTTCCATCGTCGGTGTCGCATTCTCCTCTGGTGAAGGATCTCGGGGCGTCGGTCGGATTACTCGGGAATTCGTCGACACCATGTCGATCGTGATCGCGCAGCGGGTGGAGCGCCGGTCCCTCCGCTAAGCAGCACGATCTTGAAGCGGCCGTGCAGCGTTGCCGAGCCACATCATTGAGCGTCTCTGACACGGGGAGTGGGAGTGTTCTACCCGGAAGAGCTCTCGCCCAGGCGCAAGCTGATGTTTTCGATGTGGGACGCCCCCAATGACGGGAAGGTCCGGGCGGTCCTGTCCTTCGACGCGACCAACCTGAACGCTTACATCACGTCCTTGAATGAGCAGTCAGCGACTACTGGGCTAGCGCGGACGTCCATCACGCATGCTGCGGCCAAAGCCATTGGCACGGTGGCACTGCAAGACAAGTACGACTTCAATGGGCATTTCTTTGCGGGACGGTTCTTCAGGCACGAGGACAAGGCTGTGGGTATCCTCGTGGCGACCGACGACGGCAAGGACCTGGGCGCCGTCAAGATCGCCCAGGTCGACCAGAAGGGCCTGCTGGAGATCGCCGCGGAAGTCGCGGAATACGCGGAGAATTTCCGCCGCGCCGGTGATGAATCACACAACGCTGCGAATCGCATCATGGCGTTGACTCCGTCCCCGCTTCTTGCGGGCGTCATCAAGATCAATGGCTTCATCAACAACAGGCTCGGACGACGCACCAAGTTGATCCCGTCGGATGCCTTTCCCATGGGGCGGGCGATCATCTCGTCCCTGGGGATGCATGGCGTGGAGATGGCCTTCCCGCCTCTCGTTAGGCACATGCATGTGCCCATGGCGATCATCGTCTGTGCTGCCGTCGATCGTCCTGTCGCCGTCGATGGGAGTGTGGAGATCAGGCCGATTGTCAACCTGTGCTTCACCTTCGATCATCGGTTCTCGGACGGCCTCGACATGGCTCGCGTTGCGACGGAAATTCGGGCAATGCTGGAGGATCCGCAGGGGTGTGCGCTCTAGCGACGTGAATCCGGGCCAGCGCTTGCCCGAGCGGAATCACTCGGGAATTCGTCGACACCTTGTCGATCGTTGTCGCCCAGCGGGTGGAGCGCCGGTCCCTTCGCTAATCGGGGCAGCTATAGGCGGTCCCCAAGCAGGGTCACATCCGGTCGGCTTGGTTCGGATCCTTCGGGGGTGACCGTGGTGTACGACTCATGCAGTGCATGCGCGGAAAGGTGAGTGGCCCGCGGTCCGTCGGCCAGGCAGTTGTCAGGCCTGGAGCCTGCGGTCCTGGTCGGCGGGGAGGGCGCAGCAGTTGCGTGCGCGTACGCGGCCTGTAAGGCCCCCGATCACAAGGGCGAGGGTCACGATGATGACGAGCCCCGCGAGGGTCAACCGCATAGGGCCAGGCTACGCCTAGGGTGTGGGACGTGGGGCTAGCGTGGTCTTGCTGCGTCTTGGACGCCGGTGGGCACGTCATCGATGAGTCAGAGGCTGATCAGACCCACCCCACGGCGAGCATTGGCAAGGTCTTCCTCCTGTGCGAGGTAGCCGAGAGGATCGCCGACGGTCGCCTCGATCCACGCGCGCGTCTCGCTCGCGATCCAAGGCTCTCGGTGGCCGACTCGGGGCTGTGGCAACACCTCGCTCAGGACTCGCTGCCGCTCGTGGATGCATGCGTGCTTGTCGCGGCCGTGAGCGACAACTGGGCCACCAATGTCCTCCTCGACATGGTCGGCCTCGAGTCGGTCGGGGCGCGGGCTCAGGCTCTCGGCTGTCACCACAGCAGGTTGCACGATCGCGTGCGCGATGCCCGGACTGACGATGACCCGCCGACTCTGTCGTCGGGTACGGCGCGAGAGTTGGCCGAAGTTGCGCGTCGCATTCACCTAGCGGCCAGCGGGGGAGAGGCGGAGGGAGTGGGTGTGGACGCAGCGCGTCTCGTGGAGGGCTGGCTCCTCACGGGCGTCGACCTCAGCATGGTTGCCGCTCCCTTCCGGCTCGACCCCCTCGCACATGGTGAAGGCGACCTACGTCTGTGGAACAAGACGGGGACCGATCGCGGGATCCGGGCCGACATGGGTGTCATATGGACCGACGCCGATGCCGTCGCTTACGCCGCCATCGCCACGTGGGTGCCGGGTGAGGAATCGGTGGATGCCCCGTTCGAGCGCATGCACGCGTTGGGCGAGAGGCTCGCTTCGCGCATGTGGTGAGGCATGCGGGGGCGACGTACACTCCGTCGCATGTACGACGTAGCCCTCAGCGTGTCCGCCTGCGCACGGTCCGGCACCCGCGCGGACGTCGCCTGGATGATTGGTCCCAAGGCATCTAATGAGGCGGTTGCCTTCACTCCGGGCGGCGGTCGTGTGGGCCATCTGGCGGGCGGGGCTTTCGACGGCCTGCTGGCCGACGTCGCAGGGCGGAAACTGCCTCGGGGTCGCTTTGTGAGCCATGAGGTGTCGGCCATCGAAGCGCCGCTGAGCGGGCTCCCGGCGGGATCGCCGGTCGACTTCCTCGTGGTGCCCGCCGAGCAGCTGCCGTCCGATATCTGGCCGCTGCTGCTCGCTCACCAGGCGGTGGGGATCATGGCGGAGGTCAGTGACGGTGAGGTGGTCTCGCTTCAGATCTCCACTCCCGAGTCGGCCGAGGGCCGCGTGGCCGAGATGTTCGGTGCGGGAGATCCCGCGACCGATGTCGACGGCGCCTTAGTGACGACCATCTTTGCTCCCATCCCGAGGCTCGTGGTCGCCGGGGGTGGCCCCTTCGCTGAGGCGCTCGTCGCCCAGGGTCGGCTCCTCGGCTGGCAGGTGGCTGCAGAGACCCGTCCGGAGATGGTGGCGGGGCTCGCGGCCAGCCTGTCGCCCCTCGACGCCATCGTCGTCATGGGCCACGACGTCGAGACATCGAGCCGCTGCCTCCTCGCGGCACTGGAGGGAGAGGCGGGATACGTGGGGGCCCTGGGATCAGCCTCCATGCAGCAGGCCCGGGCCGACTGGCTCGCCTATCGCGAGGTCACCGACCTCTCCCGGGTGCACGGGCCCGCCGGACTCCCGCTGGGCGGACGGACCCCAGCCGAGGTCGCGGTGTCCATCGTGGCCGAGATTCTCGACGAGCGCGCCGAATAGGGGCGACATCACTGCGTCCCAGTCCGGTCATTCCCTGGTTGCGGACCCCCTCCGTGGGTGTACTTTGCCCGAATCAGCTCTGGCACGGGAGAGGACCTGCACATGGCCGTCGAATCCACCGGTCAGGAGCGCGGTAATCCGCGCATGTACGCCCTGATTGAGAACTCGCCCAAGGAGGGGGACAGCCCGACGGTCTGGGCGTGGCCCCAGTTCGTCGAGTTCCTCAAGGTCGCCGGCCAGCCCGTGCAGGGACCCTGGCCGCCTCATCAGGAGCCCCGCCCCGACCCCGACGCCGATTCGATGCCCGTCGCCGTGCGCGACACGCAGGGCTAGGCCCGAGAGGATCACATGTACCCATCACGATTCGCCTATGACGCCCCTGCGTCCGTGGCAGAGGCGATTGCGATTCTCGATCGCAGCAACGGCGAGGCGAAGGTGCTTGCCGGCGGCCAGAGCCTCATCCCGATGCTCAAACTGAGGTTCGCCTCACCCGAGCGCATCGTCGACATCAACAACATCCCCGGTCTTGACTACTTGCGCACCGACCCGGATGGGACGTTGCACATCGGGGCCCTCGTGCGCCACGAGGACCTGGAGTTCTCGGAGATGATCGCCGAATCGCATCCGACCCTGGCCGGGGCCGCGGCCCTCGTGGCGGATCCGCTCGTGCGGACCCGCGGGACCTTCGTCGGCTCCGTGTGCCATGCCGACCCCCAGGGCGACTGGGCGGCGACCATGATCGCCCTCGACGGTCGCATCGTGGCCCAGGGTCCGAACGGCCGTCGCGAGATCGCCATGAAGGACTTCGTCCTCGGCCCCTTCACCAACGCACTCGCCTACAACGAGGTCGCCGTCGAGGCCGTCATTCCTGCGGCGAAGGGCACCGCGCGGGGTGGCTACCTCAAACTCGAGCGCCGCATCGGAGACTTTGCGACCGCATCGGTGGCCATCGCCCTCGACATGGATGGCGCGACGGTGAGGCGCGCCGGTTGCGCCCTCGCGGGGGTCGGCGGCAAGACGATCGACGCCAATGCCGAGATCACCAGTGCGCTCGTCGGCAAGACGCTTGATGCCGACACCATCGCAGCGGCGGCCGAGGCCGTGGCAGGTGCTGCGGACCCGCGCACCGACCATCGCGGGTCGGCCTCCTACAAGCGTCAGATCGTCACGGTCTTCGTGACGCGGATCCTGTCCAGCATTGCCCAGTCCGAGCAGAAGGCGGCCTGACATGACGAGCCTGTACGAAGTCATCCCCGATGCGCCGGGGGAGGGGGTGCCCACACGTCGGGTGACGATCACGGTCAATGGCGAGAAGAAGACGCTCGACATCGAGCCCCGTCTCCTCCTGGCCCACCTCATCCGCCAGGGTCTGGAGCTCACCGGAACCCACGTCGGCTGCGACACCACGGGCTGTGGCGCCTGCACCGTGCTCCTCAACGGACGCCCGGCCAAGAGCTGCACGGTGCTGGCGGTCCAGGCGGATGGGCGCGAGGTCATGACGGTCGAGGGCCTGGCCGCCGCGCAGCAGCTCGATCCGATCCAGGAGGGATTCAAGGAAGAGCACGGCCTGCAGTGCGGCTTCTGCACCCCGGGCATGATGCTCGCGGCCAAGGCGCTGCTGGAGCGCAATCCCAACCCCACCGAGGATGACGTCCGCTGGGCGCTCTCGGGCAATATCTGCCGCTGCACCGGCTACCAGAACATCGTCAAGGCAGTCCTCTGGGCGGCCGACAAGATGCGAGAGCAGTAGGAGACGCCATGGCGCTGGACGAACTCAAGATCGGCGGGATGGGCGCGAGCCGCCGTCGCGTCGAGGACAACCGCTTCATCCGCGGCAAGGGCAAGTACGTCGACGACGTCGTGCTGCCGGGCATGCTCCACATGGAGATCCTGCGCAGCCCGGTCGCCCACGCGCGCATCAAGTCGATCGACACGAGTGCCGCCTGGGAGGTGCCCGGCGTACGCCTGGTCATGACCGGCGAGACCCTCGCTGCCCGCAACCTCGCGTGGATGCCGACCCTGTCTTACGACACCCAGGCGGTCATGGCCACCGACAAGGTCCGCTTCCAGGGCCAGGAGGTCGCCGCGGTCATCGCCGACGACCCCTACATCGCCAAGGATGCGGCGAGCCGAATCGTCGTGGAGTACGAGCAGCTGCCACCCATCGTCAACCCGGAGCAGGCGGCGATGCCGGACGCGCCCCTCATCCGCGACGACAAGGTCAACCAGGACTCCAACAAGATCTTCGACTGGGAGATCGGCGACAAGGAGGCCACCGATCGTGCCTTCGCCGAGGCCGATGTCGTCTCGACCATCGATCTCCACTACCCGCGGTCGCATCCGTCGCCTCTTGAGACGTGCGGCTCCATCGCCGACTATGACCGAGCGACCGGCAAGCTCACGATCTACATGACCTCGCAGGCGCCCCACATCATCCGCGCGGCGGTCGCGATGGTGGCCGAGCTCCCCGAGCAGATGATCCGCGTGATCTCGCCCGACCTCGGTGGGGGATTCGGCAACAAGGTGCCTGTGTACCCCGGCTACGTGATCAGCATCCTCGCATCGATCCTCACTGAGAAGCCGGTGAAGTGGGTGGAGGACCGCTCGAGCAACCTCATCTCCACGGGCTTCGGTCGCGACGTCTACCTGCAGGGCCAGTTGGCGCTGCGCAAGGACGGCAAGATCCTCGGGATGCGCATGCACACCATCTCCGATCACGGAGCCTTCTACGCGGATGCGCAGCCCACGAAGTTCAAGATCGGCCTGATGCATTCGACCTTCGCGGCGTATGACGTGCCGGCGGCGCACCTCACGAGCGTGGGGTGGTACACCAACAAGGCGCCCGGCGGCGTGGCCTACCGGTGCTCCTTCCGCGTCACCGAGGCGATGTTCTTCCAGGAGCGCATGATGCACGCCGCGGCCAATGACCTCGGCATGGATCAGGCTGACTTCCGCCGCGTCAACCTCGTCAAGGACGACCAGTTCCCCTACCGCACGGCATTCGGCTTCCTCACCGACTCCGGGCAGTATGGCAAGTGCCTGGATATCGCGCTCGATGCGATCGGCTACTCCACCTTCAAGGAGGAGCAGGAGGAGGCACGCAAGCGCGGCAAGCTCCTCGGGATCGGCATCTCCACCATGACCGAGCCACTCGGTGCCGGCAACAGTCGCGAATACGACATCATCGGCATCAAGATGTTCGACTCCGCCGAGCTCCGGGTGCACATGACCGGCAAGGCGATCCTGCGCACGGGTGCCAAGACTCAGGGCCAGGGTCATGAGACCACCTGGGCTCAGATCGTGGCCCATGAGTTGGGCATCCCTGCGGAGGACATCGTCGTGGAGGAGGGCGACACGGACACTGCACCCTTCGGTATGGGCACCTATGCCTCGCGCTCCACTCCGGTGGCGGGTGCGGCCGTGGCCATGGTCTCGCGCAAGATTCGGGCCAAGGCGCGCAAGATCGCCGCGCACCTGCTGGAGGTCTCGGAGGAGGACATCGAGTGGGAGCTCGGGCGGTTCTACGTCCGTGGCAACCACGATCGCGGTGTGACGATCCAGGACTGCGCCCTCGCGGCGTACAGCAATGTCCCCGATGGCCTGGAGCCCGGACTCGAGAACAACGCCTACTACGACCCGCCCAACCTCACGTGGCCGTTTGCCGCCTACGTGTGCAAGGTGGAGGTGGATCCGCAGACGGGCGTGTGGGACGTCTTGAAGTTCGTCGCCGTCGATGACTGCGGCGTGCGCATCAACCCGATGATTGTCGAGGGCCAGATCATGGGCGGCCTCACCGAGGCCTACGCCATGGCGAGCATGCAGTACATCACCTTCGACGAGGAGGGCAACTGCATCGGGTCCAACTTCATGGACTACCTCCTGCCGACGGCTTGGGAGACACCCGGCTTCGAACTGCACGAGGTGGTCACTCCGTGCCCGCATCACCCCATCGGGGCGAAGGGCATCGGGGAGTGCGCCACCGTCGGTGGACCGGCTGCCTTCGTCAATGCGGTCATGAACGCGATCGAGCACACGGGCGTGCGCAACGTCGACATGCCCCTCATGCCCAATCGCGTCTACGAGGCCATCCAGACCGGGCTCGACATCTCGGGCGCGCCCCCGGTGAAGGGAGACTGACGTGATCATCACCCAGTCCTTTGACATCGACCAGCCGGTCGACAAAGTGTGGGAGTTCTTCGACGACGTGCCGCTGGTCGCGGCGTGCGTGCCGGGTGCGAACCTGACCAACAAGGTCGATGACGATCACTACCAGGGCGACGTCGTCATCTCGGCGGGTCCGGTGAAGCTCGAGTTCTCCGGCGAGCTCAAGATCAAGGACCGCAACGAGGCCAAGAAGACCCTCGTGCTCGATGGCGCCGGCGCGGATAAGAAGGGGCGCGGCAACGCCACGACCCAACTCAACGTGGGGCTGCAGCCGATGGGCGGTGCGTCGACGAGAGTCAACATCGCCATGGACCTGCAGATTTCGGGTGCGGCCGCGCAGTACGGACGCGGACTCGTGCAGGACGTCACGGGAGTCCTCATCGACCAGACAGCAGGATCGATGAAGGTGCGCATGCAGGCCCTCGCCCAGGGTCAGGACCCCTACGCGGTGGGCGGCCCTCAGGCTGCCAGTGGAATCGCTATCGGTCTCACAGCCTTCATGCGAGCGGTCAAGCGAGTCTTCGGCCGCTTCTTCCTGCCCTACAACCCGGCTCCGAGCCGCTGAGAAGGAGGTAGGACATGAGCCTATGGTGGATCGGAAACATCATCCTCCTCGTCGTCGTTGTCCCGGTGCTCGTAGCACTGCTCAATCGGCTGCTGGCCGCCACGGAGAGCGTCCGCGGCGCGGCAGACGACACGCTGGCGGGGGGAGTAGCCCTCATCGGCGAACTCCACAACACGCCCGAACTCCTCGCGGAGACCGACGTGGTCATTGAGGAAGTCGCCAATGGCGCCGTGCGCTACGCCGGCCCCGTCTCGAAACTGCTCGGATAGGAGAGGCACATGCCTGCAGAAGCCATCGTGACCCTCGTGCTCGCCGCATTGATCATTGCTGCGGCCGCAGTGGGACTCTTGCGCGTTATCTTCCATCTCCGGGCTGTCGCAAAGACACTGGATGTACTCGACGGTGGAGTCAAGGTCATCGTCCAGCAGACCTCGACGGTGACCCCGGTGGTCGCCTCCGTCAACTCCAGCCTTGCCCCGGTGCGGGCCTTCGCGGAATCGATCTAGGGAGAGCACATGGACTTCACCGGACATGAAGGCTGGCTCGTCGGCTACGTCATCGGCCTCGTGGTCGTGCTCGTCGTCGTCGCGCTGGTCGTGCCGATCCTGCTCCTGGCCTACCGCATCGGCAATCAGGCGGGCGGCATCCTCGACGGCCTCAAGCAAGCCGAAATCAACACCGCCGGCTTGGCCGGACTCAACGAGACCATCGCATCCGCGCTGGCCATCATCGATGGCTTGAAGCGCGGCCGGACCCGGCTGGGAGGCTGACGTGGATCCCCAGGTCGAGCAACTCTGGACCATGGCCAACATCCTCGGCATCGTCGTCGTGGTGGTCGTGGCGCTCCTGCTCACGATCCTCGTGCTCCTCGTGGCGAGGATCCGCAAGCGGGTCGCTGCAATCAAGGCCACGCTGGTCGCGGCACAGGCCAATACCGCTGACACGGCACTCATCACCACGACCGCAGGTGGAGTGGAGCTCGTCCTCGCCGAGGGCCTCGAGCATCACCTCTTCCTCGGTCGCGTCCTCGGGAAGGTGCGGTCATGAGCGCACTCGCATGGTGGTCCGTCATCGACATCGCCGCACTCATCGCGGGGTTGGCGATCTACCTCTACATCGTGGGGGGGCAGCTCAAGGCGATCGCGACCGATCTCGAGGAGTCCGCTGACCTGGTGTGGCAGATCAAGCGTGACGCCGAAGCGATCGAGCCGGGGCTGAAGTCCATCAACACCACGGGTCGGGTCGTCGCCGGAGCGCTTCCGCTGCTCT
>Ga0315909_10002746_pt1 | contig 22213 bp, 27 predicted proteins | sample LakEriMetagenome_11_FD_203527 | JGI IMG/M metagenome (GOLD analysis project Ga0315909, IMG submission 203527) | Freshwater fungal communities from buoy surface, Lake Erie, Ohio, United States - Buoy 2 MA125 | ecosystem: Environmental > Aquatic > Freshwater > Lake | place: USA: Lake Erie, Ohio...
TGGAACAAATCCAGCCGCTGGTTCATCAGCGGATGCTCTCGGTGCAGTTCTGCTAATAATTAGCAAGGGGCCTTCCACTGGCTAGTATTTGGCTAGCCATTGTCTTACTGGCAATAGCCATTTGGGCAATTGTCGTAGAGCGGCAGCTTTACGTTATTCGCCGTGAATCCATAAGGGTGCTTCCAAAAGGAAGTGACCCGATAAACGTCTTACAAATTGGCGACATTCACTTGGCTCCTTGGCAAAAATCGAAGCAGCGCTTTATTCGGAACCTGGCAAAGCAACCAATCGATCTGGTGGTAAACACCGGTGACAACCTTGGGCACAAAAATGCAATCCCGCCGCTACTGGAATGCCTGGCACCTCTTTTGGAAAAACCAGGCGTGTTCGTAAACGGCTCAAATGATTACTACGCACCGGTTCCTAAAAACCCAATCAGTTATGTCTTTCGCTCGTCGGATGTTCCTAAATCAGCCAGGCTTGAGACCAACAGAATGACAAGTGCCTTTGAGCAAGCTGGCTGGATTAACCTGAACAACAAAGCTGCCGAAATCGAGCTTTCCGGGAACCGTATCCGCTTTATTGGAGTAGATGATCATCACATTGGAAAAAGTAACTTATCGGAGCTGGCCGCCAGTCAAACCTTTACCATCGCGCTTACCCACGCTCCGTACCTAGAAATTCTTAGAGGCCTTACTCTTCGAGGAGCCGAGCTGATATTTGCTGGGCACACCCATGGCGGTCAGGTGAGGTCTCCAATTATTGGCGCGCTAACAACCAATAGTGATTTACCTAACAAATTTGCCAGAGGAACTTCGGGCTGGAGTTTTGAAGGAAAGAATTCAATTCTCAGTGTGGTGGCGGGACTTGGAAATTCAATTTTTGCCCCGGTACGATTTTTCTGCAGACCAGAAGTAAGACTAATCACGCTGCTCGAAGTTGCCTAGTTTATTGACTGGATTATTGACTAGTCGCTTTTTGCCCAGGCGTCTGGACCAAGCACAATAAAGTCTTTCGCTGAATTCTCACAGCGCGCAGTTTCTCCAACAACGAAGCAGGTGAACCCAAAAGCTGTTATCTGTTCCCCGTCTTGCAGGGAAGGAGACGTAGACGCATCCGAGTAAGGAGAGTTTACGCAAGTAAAGTCAGCAGTTACTTCACCGTTAGTTGCACTACCCAAAAGTTTTATCTGATTGCCATAGGTGAATTCACAATCCGAAGGCTTGGGTAGCGGTTCGTAACGAACTTCAGTTTCTTTGTGTTCGCAAATTGCGACATCGTCAAACTCGCTTAGAGTACACCAGGTGGGTCCGGTTCCAACCTTAAATATGATGTCCCCGTAGTCAACCAGGAACAAATCTGGATCCACCTGTACAACATCTGCTGGCGCCTCTTGAGGGATAAGAGCTGGGTCAATGGTTGGAAGTGACTGAGATCCATCTGGGTTTGTGGGGGAAGTTTCAGCGCTGCAGCCGGTAAGGCTGAGCGCGACTACCAGTAACGCAATTGAAATTGCTTTGTGCCCCATGGCTTAAGGATAGCTATCGGGCTTGAACTAGCTTGCCAAATCCACGCCGTGCCTTGACAGAATCAAGTTAAGTGATGCGCCTTAAAATTCTTTGGCAACCAGCTCGGCAATCTCGTAGGTGTTTAAGGCAGCACCTTTTCGAAGGTTGTCCCCCACCACAAACATGTCGATTGAATTCTCAAAGTCCAAAGCCTGCCTTACCCTGCCAACAAAGGTTGGGTCCTGGCCCGCTACGTGGTTGGGGGTTGGATAGATGCCCTTTTCAGGGTCGTCCATCAGCACAACGCTAGGTGATGCCTCAAGCTCTGCTTGTACCTCTGCAACGGTAAGAGAATTAGCGAAAGTGGCGTGGACAGCCAGCGAGTGGGAAACCTGAACCGGAACCCTAACGCAGCTGGCTGCAACCTTTAGATCCTTAATTCCAAGAATCTTTCTAGACTCGTCTCGAACTTTCATCTCTTCGGAGGAGTGACCGCCAGCTTTTAGGGACCCAGCCATTGGAATAACATTGAGCGCAATTGGCACCGGCCATAGTGAATCTGCTTGGTTCAAACCGGCTGCTTGCAGAATTGACGAAACGTCTCCAGTTCTGGTTCCAGCAAGTGGATCGGTTGCTACCGCTGCGATTTCCTTTTGCAGCTGGTCTACTCCAACAGCCCCCGCACCAGAAACGGCCTGGTAACTTGCAACAACCAGCTCGGTTAGTTGCCACTTAGCGTGCAGTGCTCCAAGGGCAGCCATCATGGTGAGGGTTGTGCAGTTGGGGTTCGAGATTATTCCAAGTGGTCGGTTCTTGGTCTGCTCTGGGTTTACTTCTGGAACAACAAGTGGCACTTGATCGTTCATCCTGAACGCAGCTGAGTTATCCACCACAACCGCTCCGTGTTCAACAGCAATCGGTGCCCAGATTTGTGCAATCTCATCTGGAACATCAAACATGGCGATATCGATGCCATCAAATGCCACGGCGGAAAGCTCAACCACAGTTAGGTCTTGACCGTGAACCTTTATCTTTTTTCCAGCAGATTTCTTGGACGCAATTAGGCGAATCTCACCCCAGATGTTTTCTCGCTCGTTGATGATTGAAACCATCACGGTGCCGACAGCACCGGTGGCTCCAACTAGTGCGAGGTTGGGTTTTTTAGACAATTTATCTGCCAGTTCCGGCGTGAACAACCGCTTCGGTGTCGCCATCTAGACCAAAGGCGCTGTGAACAACCCGCGCTGCTTCAATTACCTGATCACTTCTGGTGATGACCGAAATACGAATCTCAGATGTTGAAATCATTTCAATGTTGACTCCTGCTTTTGCTAGAGCGCCAAACAAAGTTGCAGAAACTCCCGAATGGGTTTTCATTCCTGATCCAACAACCGAAAGCTTTCCGATGCTCTCGTCGAACTGTAATGAGGCAAAGCCCATATGATCTTTTGCTGCTTCAAGAGCCTGTATTGCCTTCTTTAGATCCTCGGCCAAGAGAGTGAATGAGATGTCGCTTAGCTTGGTGTTGGAAACAGCAACGTTTTGAACAATCATGTCGATATTGATACCAGCTTCTGCAACCACGGTGAATAGTTCGGCAGCCTTGCCAGGAACGTCAGGAATACCAACAACGGTGATCTTGGCCTGGCTCTGATCGACCGCTACGCCTGCGACTATTGACTCTTCCATGGTTTCTCCGCTCGAATAAATGGTAGTGCCGGGGTTATCAGTAAAACTAGAGCGAACCCTAAGGTCCACTTTATGGCGCCTCGCAAATTCAACCGCCCTGATGTATAAAATCTTGGCCCCAGCAGCAGCCAGCTCTAGCATCGACTCAATATCAATAGAGTCGATTTTTTTGGCTCGTGGAACAGATCTTGGATCGGCAGTATAAACGCCGTCAACGTCGCTGTAAATCTCGCAAACATCTGCATTTAGACCAGCAGCTAGCGCCACCGCCGTTGTGTCCGAACCACCGCGACCAAGAGTTGTTATATCCCCACTGGTTGGGTCAAAACCTTGAAATCCAGCAACAATAGCGATCTCACCTTTGTCTATGGCTTCTTGAACCCGGTCTGGGGTTACCTCAGCAATACGGGCATTTCCATAGGTCGAATCCGTAATGATTCCAGCCTGCAAGCCAGAGAAAGATCTTGATTTTTCACCCATGGAGTTAATCGCCATAGATAGCAATGCGACGGAAATTCGCTCACCTGCGGTGAGCAGCATGTCTAGCTCTCTTGGGGTGTCTTGTGGGTTAGAAGATACGTTGTTTGCAAGCTCCAAAAGATCATCGGTGGTGTCCCCCATTGCCGAAACAACAACAACGACTTGATTCCCAGCACGGTGAGTTTCGATGACTCTTTTCGCAACGACTCTGATTTTTTCAGCATCGCCCACGGATGAACCGCCGAACTTCTGAACAATCAGTGCCAAAGGATGCTCCTGTGGGATTTTTGGGGAGACTACCTCAATCTTTGAGGTAAGAAGCCAAGTCTAGCTGACTGTCCTTCTGCCCTCAAAGGCCCGTCCGAGAGTAATCTCATCTGCATATTCCAAGTCTCCACCCACCGGCAGACCCGAAGCTAGGCGGGAGATGGTGATTCCCATTGGCGAAAGCATTCTGGTGAGATACGTAGCTGTTGCCTCACCTTCTAGGTTTGGATCGGTAGCGATGATGACCTCTTTAATCTGAGGATCAGCAAGCCTTCCAACTAGTTCCTTGATACGCAGGTTGTCTGGGCCAATTCCTTCAATTGGACTGATGGCCCCGCCAAGCACGTGATACAAACCCTTGAATTCCCTGGTTCGCTCAATAGCCTGAACATCCTTTGACTCTTCAACGACGCAAATACTGGCTTTAGACCTTCTTGGATCACGGCAGATATTGCAAAGTTCTTGCTCAGCTACGTTGCCACACTGCTCACAAAAGCGAACTCGCTCGCGAACCTCAGTCAAAACCTGAGCTAGCTTGATGGCCTGATCTTCGTCAGCCTGCAAAAGGTAAAAAGCAATCCGCTGCGCGGATTTAGGCCCAACCCCAGGGAGCCTTCCAAGCTCATCAATTAGCTCCTGGATTACACCTTCATACATCTAGCGACCGCCAGCTTTTGGATCCTGAATTGGCTCAGCACCCAGCACCTCACGAAGCAACGATTCACCATATCTAGCGTCTTCGTTCACCATAGAGTTTCTAGAAGAAGGTGCACTCTTTGCCTCGGGAGCCTCACTCATTTCTTGTTCAACAACTGGAATCACAGTGGTGGCAGGCTCTGCCTGCTCGGTTCCCGAAGCAACTTCGGCACCTTCTTCGATGTGTGGGCGGAACTTAACTTGAATTCCAAGAACTGCAAAGATTGCTTTTCTTAGCGCATCTGTTGAGCGGCTATCTGCTTTGAACGAATCCAGATCTTTTTGACTCAAGAACTTTAAGGTAAGGACATCGTCACTTAGGTCCATAACAGTAAGCGTGAAGGCAACCATCCAAGCAGCTCTAGATTCTTTTTTAACCTGACCAATAATTTCTGGCCAAGCATTCATCAAGACTTGCTGGCTAACAGCAGGAATGGAACTTGCTGCAGACTTTGCAACGGGAGCAGCTGCAGCTTTTGCCGGCTGAGGGGTTGCAGCTTTTGGAGCAGAAGCTACAGTTTTTGGAGCAGAAACATTTGGGGTTGGAGTTTCAACCGGAGCGCTCACTGGTTCGGCTGCTACAGCTACACCCATGCGACGCTCTAGTCTTTCGATACGAGCAAGAGAACCAACTTCGGTTTTATCGCTTGCTGGAACAAGAACCTTCGCACACATCAACTCAAGCTGAAGCTTGGGGCTGGTAGCGCCAGACATTTCAGTGAGTGCGTTAGCAACCGCTCCTGCAGCATGAGTTAGCTCTGCCATTCCAAAGCTCATTGCCTGCAGGCTCATTTTCTCAAGCTCGGCTGGGGCTAAACCTCTTAGTACTGACTTGGCTTCTTCACCCACCGAGAGAACAACAATTAGATCCCTTAGTTTTTCTAGAAGATCTTCAACAAACCGTCTTGGGTCCTGGCCAGACTGAATGACCTTATCAACGCTTGAGAACACTAGCGAAGAATTCTGGGTTGCGAAGGCGTCGACAACCTCATCAAGCAAGTTGGCGTGGGTGTATCCAAGCAAGGCTGCTGCGCGGTCATATTCAATTTCGGCAGAACCAGACTTTAGTTCAGAACCAGCGATTAGTTGATCCAAAAGAGATAGTGAATCTCTGACCGAGCCACCGCCTGCTCGAACAACTAGGGTCAGCACCCCTGGTGCTGGTTTTACCTTTTCGGTGGCGCAAACTTCTTCTAGGTAATCCAACATCTCTGCTGGAGCTACTAACCGAAACGGATAGTGGTGGGTTCTGGAACGGATGGTTCCAATAACCTTCTCGGGTTCGGTGGTAGCAAAAATGAACTTCACGTGGGCAGGGGGTTCTTCCACAATCTTCAAAAGAGCATTAAAGCCTTGAGGGGTGACCATGTGAGCCTCATCAAGAATGAAGATCTTGAATCTATCTCTTGCTGGGGCAAAGATTGCTCGCTCACGAAGATCTCTTGCGTCATCAACACCGTTGTGGCTAGCAGCATCAATTTCTACAACGTCTAGCGAACCCGATCCATCGCGTGAAAGTTCAACACAACTTGCACACTTGCCACATGGTGTATCAGTTGGACCCTCGGCGCAGTTTAGGCAGCGAGCAAGAATTCTCGCAGAGGTAGTCTTACCGCAACCTCTAGGTCCAGAGAATAAGTAGGCATGATTTACCCGGTCTGTTTTTAGTGCCGTCATAAGTGGTGCTGTCACCTGCGATTGCCCAATGAGCTCAGCAAATGTCTCAGGTCTATAGCGACGGTAAAGGGCTTGATTCACTTTTCTAACCTAGCTCCTTTGTACGACAGACCAATAAAAAGACCCCCCGCACACCCATCAGAGCCCAGCTACCCTTGCTATCTTTCGATCCTGGGGGAGTTCACCAAGATGACGCCGCACGGGGAGTCAACCTCAATTCTACCGCGACCCCCGAGAGGGCTAAACTGAGAGGACCGAACCAGGAGAATTCGCCTAGTGGCCTATGGCGCACGCTTGGAAAGCGTGTTGGGTGAAAGCCCTCGGGGGTTCGAATCCCCCATTCTCCGCCAGCAGCTCCCTTGATTTATAGCCTCAGTAGAGGTGTTTACTGAGGGAGTTTTTGCTTTAATGTGCAATTAAATTTGCAAAGAGAGCCATGCATGCCCTCCACTATCCTTGAAATTATGTGCAGGTGAGGACGGACCCGGTGGCGATAGCTTTCAAGAACCTAAACAAGGTTTATTTTGCTGTCCCTGTCATTGCTCTTTTCCTACTAGCCCTGTCTTGGGGTCAAAGCCTGGGAACCCCAGTGCTGCTTTTTCTTGGCTTCGTTCTGGCTACATCGGTATATGTTGCGGTCTCCCACGCAGAAGTAATCGCCGCAAGAGTAGGGGAGCCCTTTGGCTCTCTAATACTGGCTGTCGCTGTAACCATCATCGAAGTTGGCATGATTGTGGTCCTGATCATTGAGAACCCAGAAGCAACAAGGAATCTTGCAAGAGACACAGTTTTTGCGGCAATCATGATTACGACGGGCGCAATTGTTGGAGGTTCAATAGTCATAAAGTCTCTTCGGCAGAAATTCTCGACATTTAATCCAGAGGGAGCGGTCCCAGCACTCGCAGCTTTAGCATCCCTAAGCGTAGTGAGTCTTGTGCTCCCATCTTTCACTACTTCAACCCCTGGACCTACTTTCAGCCATACTCAACTTCTCTTTGCAGCTTCCACCTCGTTGATTATTTATCTGTTGTTTGTGTTTATGCAAACAGTTAGGCATCGAGATTTCTTCTTGCCACCAGCTCGCCCTAGTATCCCTCAGGGCGTAAACCAACACATCAATTCGCCTTCTAAAACCCAGGCAATTTACAGCCTCGTAGGTTTAGTGGGATCTTTGGTTGCAGTAGTGGGACTTGCAAAAGTAACTAGCCCATTGATTCAAAGTGCAGTTACCACACTCGGGCTACCTCAGATGGTTGTTGCACTTTCTATTGCCCTTGTGGTTTTGTTGCCAGAGTCTATTTCCGCTTTCAAAGCCGCCACTTACGGAAGAACCCAAACAAGCATCAATCTTGCTCTTGGATCAGCCCTTGCAAGCATCGGGATGACCATCCCTGCAATCGCTGTTATTTCAATTGTTTTTGACTTCCAGGTAAATCTTGGGCTGGGCTCGACAGACATAGTCCTTCTGATTCTTGCTCTCTTTGTTAGTGCTCTGACATTGATTCCAGGAAAGGCGTCGTTGCTGCAAGGGGCTGTTCACTTGAGCGTTTTTGCTGCGTTTGTTCTTGTTGTTTTTACTCCATAACTTTTTCATACGAAGACTTTTGGACTTAGGTCTAAACGGCTATCTGTCAGGTTAGTTTTGCCTTCCATTTACGGGTATCGTCCGCAGATGGCGTAGAAAGATGGCGTAGAAACGGATTTCCCAAATCTACTTTGAAGTCAGCGTTGAGAAGTAGGCGTGTAGTGCGTTTCACCCATTCTCCGCCAGCAACTCCCTTGATTTAGAGCCTCATAAAGGCACTTCTGATAGGGAGTTTTTGTTTGATTGTGCAAGTTTGTGTGCAGTTCGGCACAAATTTCGAGTGTTAGGGGCTCAATTTTGGTTTGTCTCCGCGAAAAGACTTACTCGGTCATAAGGCCAGTGAGCATGAGGTCCAGCCAGCGGTCGCGGACAGACGTTGGTTGACCGTAGGGCGCAGTAGCCAACAGCATGTAGACATCTGCCACCGTGACGTGACTAGGAACTGACGAACTTTTGTGACCGAGTTCAATAAGTCGAGTTATAGCTGTTGTCGCTCGTGCCTCAGCCGAATCAGTTCCCTTCGAGGCACCAATTGCCTCCATTGCTGCCAGGACTGCTTGGTTTTCGGCTGACAGTGCGATCAATGCCTCGATGAAAGCAACGAGCTGAACACGAGCTGGCTCTCCGGCCTCGCATAATGCAAGACGATGTTCGGCATCATCGGCAACTTGTTCCATGGACTCGCCCACAATCGCCGTGACCAAAGCTTCCTTTGTTGGGAAATGCCTATAGAGGGTGCCCACTGCCACCTCAGCTCGACTGGCAATCTCGTCCATTCCAACTTCGGGGCCGCGGTCCGCAATCTCCTGCCGGGCCGCTTCGAGAATCAGTCCACGATTGCGCACCGAGTCAACCCTGGGCTTTCGCACCATGTCTCTCCCTAATTTGACAAAAAGTGAACTATAGTTCAGGATAATAAACGGAACCTCAATTCATCTTAACGAAAGGACAGCCATGGAGTCAAACAACAAGGTCGCAGTCATCACAGGGGCTTCCTCGGGAATCGGTTCGGCAGCGGCGCTTAGCCTGCTATCTCAAGGATTCACCGTCTACGGGGCTGCTCGTCGAATAGACCGCCTCGAGGCCCTCGCCTCCCAGGGAGTCAAGCCACTTGCTCTAGATGTAACCGATGCCAAGTCAATGCAGGACGGAATCGCCAATGTTCTGGCTAGCTCCGGTCGCATAGATGTGCTGGTGAATAACGCTGGCTATGGATCCTATGGTGCGATCGAGGATGTCTCGCAGGAAGAAGCCAAGCGTCAGTTCGAAGTGAACGTCTTCGGAGCGATGGAGCTCACCAAGCTCGTCCTCCCACAAATGAGGAAAGAGGGAAGTGGAAGAATCATCAACATCTCTTCCGTTGGAGGACGTGCAGTTGGTCCTTTCGGTGGTTGGTACCACGGCACTAAATTCGCGCTCGAGGCACTAAGCGACAGCCTTCGCATGGAGCTGAAACCTTTTGGGATAGACGTAGTCGTTGTTGAGCCAGGAGGTATCAAATCCGAATTCTTAGACATTGCCGCCTCAGGACTACAGGCAACATCGGGCAATGGGCCCTATGCAGATCGAGTGAAGTCAATGTTGGCTTCCTTCACCAATCCGAGGATGATGAGCATGCAGTCGCCACCGCAAATTATCGCTGATGTCATTGCCAGGGCAGCAACAGTAAAGAAGCCAAAGACTAGATATGTGGCTGGCTTTGGAGCGCGTCCACTTGTCACTCTGAGGCGGTTGCTATCTGATCGAGCATTTGATTCACTTATCTCTCGTGTTAGCGGAACCCCAACAAAAAGATCGTGAGCAAAGAGCGTTCGAATCCCCCCATTCTCCGCCAGCAACTCCCTTGATTTAGAGCTTCAGTAGAGGAGTTTGTCGAGGGAGTTTTTGCTGCTTGTGCAGTTCCTTGTGCACTTTCTGTGCACTTGCAGACACCTAAATGATTCAGGTGCTTGCTTCTTGGCTAATGTACTAAATCAAGATGCACGTTGTCCTGGTTCCCTAGGACCGCCACTAAAACTGAAAACCAGCTTTACTAGATAAACGGTAAGAAGCAGGCTCGTCGCAGATTCGAGTCCCTGCGGTAAATGGATAGCAGCTGCCCCTATCACCACCAAAGCGAGCGCCAGAGGCGCACTCGTGTTGCGAGTCAAAATCAAAACGGAACCAGCTACAACCATCCAAATGTAGGCCACAGCTATAGAAGCTGCTGCTTCGGGGAAAACGAAAGCAATGGCAATTCCATGAATCGCATGTACTACTAGGAAAAGCAGTCTCAGAATGATGCTCTTCGATCGCCAGTAAGCCCTTGTCCCTTGGCAAAGATTTGCAATCGCACCACCAGCTAGGTCAAGGGAGACCATAACTAGAATCGCTACTTGAAGCGCAGAAAGTCCTGCCAACCTCTCTTGGATGGAAACCAAGACCAAAGACGCAAACGCAACCGCAGTCGAATAAATAAGGAGGAGTTCGCCTAGAGTTGTTGAATAACCATGAAGTGGCCGTAGCCAAGAAGGGGTTTTCAACCTGATCTCCACTTCTAATCTTTTACTTTCTTAGAGTATTGAGTTACTCCAAGCCAGGCTCTTTCAAGAACGTCTTCGACATCAAGTGGCTTAGCACTGGGTCGATAAGGATCCTCGCTTCCGGCCAGCATTGTGAAGCCATGAACTATTGACCAGGCGAAATGGGCTACCGCTTGGACTTCTTTGGGCTCAACGAGGCCTTCGTTGCAAAGATCCAAAATTGCATCATGCAAAATTCCACGAGCGGAAGGGTTGTCTTCCCGATTTGGCAGCTCACTGCAATCCAGAAAAGCAACCGAGAATAGTCCTGGTTCCGCCAATCCAAATCGGATGTATTCCCTTCCGGTGGCCATGAACTTTCGCTTCACGTCAGTTTCTTTGTCAACAGCACGAGCCATTCTTCTGGCTAGCTCTTCCCTAGCTTGTTGGGAAATTGCAGCTTTCAGGTTCTCCCCGCTAGGAAAGTGTCGATAGACCGCCATCGGGGAAACGTCCACCAACTTGGCCAGGTGAGTGACCCCGAGGTTGCGCGAACCCGAGGCCTTGGCTTCTTTCATCCCAACCGTAAGAAGGGCCTCTTCTAGGTTGCCGTGATGATATGACTTCTTTTTCATGCTTTTGATGTTGACAAGCTAAACATTAGCTTATTATGTTTATAGCGTATACATAAAGGAAGGTTTTCGATGTCGCAAGCCATCAATCCAGCCCTGAGCAGAGGGGCTCTCGGTTTTACTGGGATCTTGAGCATTCTGCAGGGCCTTCTGATCTTTGTTCCCACCTTTATGCTGGGTGCCGCCATCAACTGGCCTGCCAGTCTGGACTACCCTGCCTCGCAACTTCTGCCGGAATTGATTGAGCAGGAGGGTGCGGTTCGATTGGGATACATCGCCTACCTGATTTATTCAATCTTGTTTGTGTTTTCCATGTTCATGTTGACCAAACTGAGTGCCGGCAAAGCGACGGCTGCCATGTTTGGAATCATCCTGGCATTTGCTGTTGCATCAACTACAGCGCGTTCCATTGGAATTGTTAGATGGCTAGTACCAATGCCTCAGCTGGCTGAGTCTTGGGGTAGTGCTACCACCGATCAGGAACGTTATGCCATCAGTGTCACCTATGACTCGCTGAATCTTTTTGGTGGCACGGTTGGTGAGGTATTGGGAGTGAGCATTTTTGCAGCACTTTCTCTATTGGCAATTTCTATTGCATTTTTGAGAGATGGATTACCAAAGTGGATTGGCATATTCGGTCTTGTCTCAGTCGCCGCCTTACTTGCTACCACTACCGAACTTATGGGTTTTGAGCCAGATACTTTCGTAATCATCTTTGGCACAACCGCCATCCAGCTCTGGTTCTTGGCTGTTGGCCTTTGGCTCCTGGTCAAGGCAGCAAGCTCAAAGAATCGATAGTCGAGGAGCAAAATTGAGTGACTTACACGTAGTAATTGGCAGCGGAACAATAGGTGGCTGTTGCCCAACCTACTGTTAGGTAAACCTGTACAGCTCCCGACGGGGCCTACTTCAAAACTCAAGCAGCTGATGAGCGTTTAGTTAGCTTTGCCACCATCGCCTTTAGAAGCAACCAAGCCCCGGTAGACCATAGGGCCCAAACAACAAAAACTGGCTGGAAAAAGAGTCTGGTAAGCCTCGCCTGATCTGTATCGAGACCAAAAGCGCTTATTCCTTCAACGTATTGGTTGATGTTGCCAGGAAAAATAATGACGAAGAAAGCTGCTGCTGCCAAGCCAGCCAGCGGAACAATCTTTCCGAAGGAAGCCACCCCAAGGCCTAGCAGAATCTCCACCACCCCAGATGCCACAACGACGAAGTCTGGATCAAGTGGCAACCAAACCGGCACCTGTGCCTGAAACTCTTGTCTGGAGAAGGTTAGGTGGCCTATGCCAGAAAATACCAAGGCTGCGCCTAGCAGCAATCGAGCTGACAACTTTGCAAACTTCACAGCTACCTCACTTTGAGTCGACCTAAGAACATAAAGTGTTAGTGGTCAACATGTTTTTGATGTTGACAAGCTAAACATTAGCTTATTATGTTTATAGTATAAACATAATAAGGAATTTAGATTGAGCGACCTGCACGTAATCATTGGGGGCGGAACAATAGGTGGCCGATTGGCCAAACTTCTTGCCGCTAGCGGCAAGAGAGTTTTGGTTATTGCCCGAACCGCTGATAATAAGGCCAGCGCTGGTATCGAATATCGCGCCGGTGATGCAACTTCGGCTGAGCAGCTGCTGGCAAGAGCTCCTGAAGCCAAGGTTGTCTATAACAGCGCCAATCCCCCATACAACAAATGGGAAACTGAATGGCCAAAGCTAGCAGGTGCTGTCAATGAGTTTGCGATGCGCGCAGGTGCTGATTTAGTCATCTGCTCAAATCTGTATGGCTATGGTCCTTATGACGGAATTCTCACCGAAGATCTTCCGCTAAATGCGACCTGGGCCAACGGCCGCGCTAGGGCAAGAGTCTGGGAAGAAGCTAAGGCTCTAAACGATTCTGGCAAGCTTCGAGTGACAGAGGTTAGAGGATCGGACTACATCTACTCTAACGAGCAAAGCCGAATGGGTAACCGAGTGGTGCCCAACTTGATGTTAGGTAAACCAGTTCAGCTGCTTGGTGCTCTTGATGAACCCCACACCTGGACAGATCCAGATGATGTTGCCCGATTGATGATGAAGCTCGCTGAAGATGACCGAAGTTGGGGCAAGCCATGGCATGTTCCAAGCAATCCACCAAAGACCCAGCGCGAAGTCGTTGCCGACATCGCCCAAGCACTTGGAGTTGGTGGCTACAAGCTAAGCGCGGTGGGCAAAGCATTGGAGAACATTCTTGGATTATTCAATCCACTTATCCGTGAGCTGAATAAAGGCGCTTACCAATTTGACAGACCATTTGTGATGAGCTCGAAGGCTTCCAGTGAAACCTTTGGACTAACGGCAAAATCGTGGAACCAAGTCATTGCAGATCTTGTCTGGCCATACGTTGAATATTCAAAAGCAAATGGCAAAGATGCGCTCGCCAAGATGGATGGCGTTCGACTTCCCGAGAAAGCGCTCTGACCTGATGAAGCTACTGGTATTTGGTGGAACAGGATTAACCGGTGGACTTGTGGTCGAAAAGGCCCTCGAGCAAGGGCATCAAGTGGTAGCGCTAACAAGGGATGCGTCCAGGTTTTCTCAACGCAATCAGAATCTCGAAGTTATTGAGGGAAGCGCTGCATCCCAATCCGATATTGAAAAAGCCCTTAGAGATGTAGATGCAGTTATCCACTGTCTTGGCATTGGCGGCAAGGGTCAGGGTTCGATAACCACTGTCGTGTCTGACTCAGTGAAGGCGGCTCTAGCCGCCATGAAAAGCAAAGGCGTTAAGCGAATAATCTGCATGTCCAATGTTGGTGCTGGGGGAAGTGGGACGTGGTTTTATAACCGAGTCGTCGTGCCGGTTTTTCTTCGGTGGCTAAAGCCAATAATCGCTGACAAAAACCGGATGGAAAGCTTCCTCAAAGACAGCGGCTTGGAATGGACTTCCGTTCGCCTACCCAACATCGTGGAGGGCTCTGCCCGACCTATTCAAGCAAGTGAGAGCGGCAAGGGAATTGGGATTTCGATCACGGCTGCCTCAACCGCGGCATTCTTACTTCAGCAAATTAGCGACAATCAGTGGGTTCAAAAATCACCAAGCATAAGTAACTAGAAGGGAAGGAAATAGAAAATGAGCGACGCATCAAGATGGATGGTGGCAATTGCCTTTATATCACTACCGACAATCGCATTTGGAGGATACTTTCTGCTCTCAATCCTGAAGAAACAAGTAGGGACTGAGAACATAAGCGGTATCCAGCGCGAATACTTCAAGGCTGGTCACGCTCACGCGGGTGTCCTAGTAATTTTGAGCATCATCGGGCAATTGGTTCTCGACTACTCGCTATTCAATGAGACATTGGTTTGGGCAATGCGAATCGGATTGTTTGCTGCGCCACTATTGATCTCAGGTGGATTCTTTGGCGGGGCGCCCAGAACGTCTGAAAGCAAGCCAGGTGCTTTAGTCAAACTTATTCCGCTTGGTGCAGTGGTAATGAGCCTCTCAACACTAGGCGTAGGCCTCAGTCTCTTAATCGCTTTATAGAGATTTGTCTTGATGGACTTCTTATATAACTATGGGCCAGCACTAGTTGGCCTGATTGCAGCTATTTCTATTGCTGCCCACTGCTGGAATAGATTTAGACCAGCCAGTGTGACAATCCTGATTTGGTTCTCGGTTGCGCTAGTGATTGGGCAATTTGTCTTTTTTCCAGAGGGAAACGAAAATCAGATTGACCTGCTAATCCGTTTTCTAGTCTTTGGTACCTTGGCTTTTGGTCCCGCTGCACTCTTAATCCTGTTTTCGTTACGGAGTGCAAAATTCAAATCCGGACTCGAGAAGATTTCAACTGCAGATTTAGTCCTGACCCAGACTTATAGGATCGGAGGAGTTTTCCTAATTCTGGCTTACTTAAGAGGAGATCTCCCTGCCGAAATAGGTCTGATATCGGGATTGATGGACGTCACGATTGCAATTTCCGCTATTGCCTTAGCAATACATTTGCGAAGGGATGGTCAAAATGCTCGAGGGTTAGTCAGGGCATGGGCGATTTTCTCGCTCTTGGACTTTGGTTGGGCAACCAGCATGAAGTTCGCTAGTTTCTTTGGGGTGTTAGAGCTAAACCCCGACCCAGCGATGCTCGGCAATCCTCCTTTGTTAATCATTTCGCTTTTTGCACTACCGCTGGGAATTTTCATTAGTGTCTATCTCCTCGTTAGAACACGCAAACAACAGGTAACAAGTTGAGAGGTTGAAGTGGAATTCAAGGGTAAAACTGCAGTGATTACCGGAGCAAGCTCTGGCATAGGTCTGGGTTATGCCCATGAGCTTGCAAAGCGTGGTGCAAATCTTGTACTAGTTGCCAGAAGCGAGAACGTTCTTGAGCGAATTGCGTCAGAGTTAATGACTGCCCATAAAGTTCAGGTAGAAGTTGTTGCCCTTGATCTTTCAGATTTAGATTCTGGACAGAAGTTAGTTGAGATTCTTGCAAACAAGAACCTCAGAGTGGACATCTTGATTAACAACGCGGGTTTTGGGACCAACAATCGTCTAGTCAAAGAGGACCGTCAGAAGCTCCAGAAGCAAATAATCCTCAACGTGGCTACTTTGGTTGACTTGACTGCTGCGTTTCTGCCAGAAATGCTAAAAAGAGACCAAGGGGTAATTCTCAACATTGGTAGCACGGCCTCCTATCAACCAGTTCCCGGTATGGCTGTTTATGCGGCAACTAAGGCATTTGTTCGCTCATTTACCGAGGCAGTGTGGGGCGAAGTTGAGGGTACGAACGTAAGAGTCTTGACGGTAAATCCAGGCGCCACGCAAACAGAATTTTTTGTTGTTGCCGGCGCGAGCCCAGCAGGATCCTTAGCGCCAGTAAGTGATGTGATTGAAGCGACTTTTGCAGCTTTGGACTCAAAGGTTTCAAAACCTTCAATAGTTGTTGGATCACAAAATGCCCTAATGGCTAATCTAAGCCGATTTGCACCAAAGAAGTCCGTCATAAAGTTAGCTGGCAAGCTATTTCTTAGAAACTAACTGATGAAAAATCTAAACAAAACTAGCCCATCATCTTCCGTGATCTACTCGTGGAGATCAATCACAAGGCACAAGTTTCTATTCTGGGTTGGGCTGGCCTTGATTGCGTGTGCCGTGCTGCTGGTTCCATTCTGGCTATTTGATCCGATAGAGATACTGGGAGTCTCCCGTTGGGAAAAGCCCATGAAGTTTTTCATTTCAACTGGAATCTTTTGTGTTACTTATTCATGGCTTAGTGCCCACATCTCGCGCTGGCCTCGAATCGTTTATTGGACAGGTGTAATCATTGCTATCTCCTTCATCATTGAAATGATTGGGATAGCAGGAGCGGCAGCTCTAGAAACAACCAGCCACTTTAATGTTTCAAATCCTGTCTCAGTAGCGGTGTGGGCCATTATGGCGACATTTGTAAATATCATCTTTGCGAGCACAATTGTCCTGAGTCTCCTGATTGTGCTAGAACGCCAAAAGCCAATGCTCATGAGAATTGGGTTGGGACTTGGTAGTTCAATTACAGCGGTTGGTATGGGAATTGCTTTTTTCATGACGGGACCTACCGCAGAGCAGCTAACTAACTTCCAAGGCATTGCTGGGGCTCACGCAGTGGGAGTGGCAGATGGCGGTCCAGGACTGCCCTTGCTGGGCTGGAGCACAGTCGCAGGAGATCTCCGAGTAGGTCACTTCTTTGGCTTACATGCAATTCAAATTGCAATTACTCTGCTAATTATCCAGCGCTACTTGCCAGATTTTATGCGCCTACCAACCCTAGTTATAGGCAATCTGACTTACTTGGGTTTTGTTTTGGTAGTTACTGGACAGGCACTTAGAGCAGAGCCCTTCATTTATCCGAGCCAGGAAACGATTATGCAACTACTGATTCTCTTTGCTTTATCAGTTTTTGCATTCACACTTTGGTCAGTTCTAAACCGTCTTCGGCAAAGAGTTAGGAGCTAGTGGCAAATGGAGAATCTAAATAAGCGTATTTCGCCTTCGAAAGTCGTCCTAATCTCAATCTATTTAGTTTTGGCGGTAGTTGGTTTAGTTGGAACGTGGTATTTCAATTTTGAGTTTTTTGCACTCAATACAGAACAGTCCTATCTCGAAGCTTGGTTTGCTAACCCTGCAAGTTCATCAGCAGCCGTTGACATTATTGTCGTTGCGCTCATGGGGAGCGTTTTCATGCTGGTTGAGGGTTGGCGCATGAAGTTGCAATGGACCTGGATTCTCATTCCACTTTCTTTTTTGATTGCCCTGGCGTTCACATTTCCCGTCTTCCTAGCTATTCGAGAAATCAGGCTTGCAAAATTACAGAGCGTTGGAGGATCGGTATAGAAGACTCTTGATTCTGCCGTTCGAATCCCCCATTCTCCGCTCCGAGTGAAAATGAACCAGTTTGCCCTGGGGTTTTATCTATTCACCAAGGCATTTGCTTATCAGTACTTATCTGCGCATCGCTTGGGAACTTTGGGAGTTCAGTACCTCCAGCGCGAACGCAAAGCCATCGAAGTTGCTCATCGGCTTCGGGTTTTGCTCTCCAAGTTCGCATTACGTTCTGCCCTACTCGAACTACGGTTCCTGCGCTAACTTCCACCACGTCTTCATCGAGCCCCATCTGACCCTTCCCTGCGATGAATATGTAAAGTTCTTCTATTTCTGAGTGAGTGTGCCAGTAGCCTGCCTCTTCGCCAGGCTCGAGCGCATTCACCGTTAGCCCGATGAACTGATTCTTGATTTCGTGATCGACAACTCTCCGACCGTCACGTGACCTATCTGGAGCAAAGCCGCCAAAGTAATCTCGCCACTGGTTCGGAGAACCGACATTCAGAACTTGGTAATCACTCATGAGACAAGTCTAGGCAAATCGTAAAGGCTTACTGTTGTGCCAGTAAGTGAGCGGACTAAATGGCGTAGAAAGATGGCGTAGAAAGTGATTTGGCAGACTCCAACCCCAGTATTCAAGCGGGCAACAGACTGGTAGTGCGAATCAAGCATTCTCCGCCAGCAACTCTCTTGATCCAGAGTCTCAGTAGAAACATTCGTCAATGGAGTTTTTTCTTGAGGTCCAGTTTCCTGTGACCTTTTTGACACCCGGAGAACCCTCAAGACCAAGGTTGTATTAATGCTATGTAGCATCTATACTACATCCATGAGTAGAAATTCCGAAGAGCCTGTCTTCAACCAAATAGAGCAGATTCGCACTGCCAAGGGGTTGACCAGGCAAGAGCTGGCAAATCTCGTTGGGGTCCACTACCAAACTATTGGCTACCTAGAGCGCGAAGAGTATTCGCCCTCACTGGTTCTAGCACTAAGAATCGCAGAAGAACTAAACACCTCTGTTGAAAAGCTTTTTTGGCTTAAGGAGAAAAGTAAATGAATGAGTCACTCGTAGTATTCGTAATTCTGGTCACACTGGCCGCATCGTACCTTTGGATCTACCCCAAATACGCGGGTAACGATGTCAAAAAGATGGCTTGGTTGGACTTCGCCTTAGGGTTTATTCCTGTAGGTACATCGGCGATTCTGTTTTGGGAATCAGACCCAACCTTTAGATTCATTTTCTTTGACACCAACTGGTTTTTCTTTACGTTACTTGCCCTAACACTGCTCGAACTGCCACTTTTCTTCTGGTATCTAAAAGCTCGTGGCTTAGGCAAGGCCTACTGGGCAATGATGGGCTTTGGATCTTCTGGCTCTGAAGGTTCAGCCTGGGCAACCGCGTCAGTTAAGTCAGTCGAAAAGCAACTTAGCGACACTCAGTGGGATGGCCTAAGAACCAGAGGGGCGAAAATATTTCTCCTGGTTGCAACCAACTTAGTTTTGCTCGCCGGAACCATTTTCTTGATTTTTGTTGGCGACAACAGTTGGACAGCGTTGTCACTTATCTACATCTTGCTTCTTTTCACATTTTGGTTCTTGCTGCGCCAGTCGGTGCGGTTGGTTGCCGATGCTCCCGCGGAAGCACTCGATGAGAGGCTTATTCGAATACGAGACCGAAGCTATGTGATTGCCTATCGTTGGCTATCAATGCTTGGACTGCTTCTAGCAACCGCACTCATGTTGTTCGCCGTTTACACGGATTTTCAACCCGAGAGCGATGGTTTTTCCTACAACATTCCGCTCACCTGGCCTCAGGTCCAAGCGATCTTCTGGTTGATTTTTGCTTACACAGCAATGCTCCCCTCAATGGCCGTTATCGGGCAGGAGCTATCTAAGAAAGGAACAAAATGATCAAGCGCGATAGTTTCCCTGACATCCTGAGAGGCTTTGCCCTATTTGGAATTGCCCTAGTGAACATACCGCTTTTGGCAATCGATCCGGTGCTACACAACGAGGGCGCTGACCTGACGGTGTTTTCGAACGCCTCGGCTGCTTTTGTGGTCATGGCCTTTTTCCAGGCGAAGTTCTACTTGTTGTTTTCTTTCCTATTCGGCTACTCGGCTCACTACGTAATCAAGGATTCGAAAGCGAACCGAGGTCGTTGGGTTGGACGGTCAATTGGTCTAGTGATTCTTGGAATCTTGCACTTAAGCTTGCTGTTTTTCGGTGACATTCTTTTCGTCTATGGACTATTTGGGCTGTTGCTTTTAGCTTTCTACTTCCGTAAGGAAAAGACCCTGAAGGTTTGGGCCTGGGTCATCTATGTAATCACCGGCTTACTGTTTGCAGCCTTTTCGGCTCTCACCCTAATTGGAGAGCAGCTTCTGGCTCTAAAGGGTAAGACGATACCAGGATTAGATACCGCGAATTTCTCGGCTGTGATGACAAGCACCAGCTTTATTGAGTCAATTGGTTTGCGTCAGGAATTGTGGCTCACGGCTGCCCCAACCGCATTCCTGCTCCAGAGCCCATTAGTGTTTGTTGCGTTTCTGGTAGGAGTGCTGGCTGCGAGAAAGAATTCTCTGAGCTCTAGTGCTAATCCATCCACCATGAAAAAACTTGCCATTTGGGGATTTAGCTTAGGGCTGCCTCTCCAATTGTTATCTGCTTACCTATTTGTTCAGAATGCAGTCGCTGATACTTACAGCTACGGAATGTACTTATCAGCGATCTCGCTCAACTTCCTAACCGCACCGATTCTTTCGGCAGGTTTTGTTGGACTGCTTTGGCTGATTAGCCAAAAGCTAAAGCTTGGAGTTATGTCTTCGGCTGGAAAGTACTCGCTGACTGTTTACCTAAGTCAGTCAGTGGTTTTCGCAACACTGTTCTCGGGTTGGGGATTTGGATTATTTGCAGAGCTTGGCGTCCTACCGGTGACACTAATCGCAGCGGCTACCTGGCTAGTTCTAGCTGTATTGGCGCACCTGGTTTCCAAGTCCGGACGAAAAGGTCCCATGGAAACTTTGCTCACAAACTTCTCCAGACTTTTTGAGGGCAAAAAATGAACCTAGAGCAGCTTGGCTTAGTTGGAGTCTTCCTAGCTGGAGCAATTCCATGGTTTGAAGCAATAGCAGTGGTGCCAGCAGGAATCATTTTTGGTTTGGATCCAGTATTGACAGTTTTGTTTGCTGCCGCCGGAAACATCCTCACCATTGCAGTCTTTGCCTACGGTGGAGGTGCTATCCGAAACTGGATTATTTCAAGACGGGTGGCTAAGGGTAAAGAAGCTGAGTCACCAAGGTTTGCCAAAGCCCAACAGGCGTTTGATAAATATGGAATCTATGGCATGGCAGCTCTTGGGCCAATACTTATTGGCACCCAGTTCGCTGCAGCAGCCTCGGTTGCTGCCGGTGTGAAGCCCCTGAAGGTAACGGTTTTGATATCCGCCGCGATGGTGATTTGGGCAATAGCAATTGCTTGGGTTGTGGTTACCCTGGGGATTTCAGTTTTCGAAGTGTAACTTCCCTGAGATTAGTTCATCTTCTTAAGAGTTGTTGGATTACTTAGGTGAAGCCCCGTATTTGTTCACACCCTTGTTGGAATCCTCAACAGTGAAAACTAAAAGCACAATTGCTCCTACTAGAGGAACTAGGCCGATGAGAGCCCACCAGCCACTTCGGTTGGTGTCGTGCAGACGTCTAATCAAAACAGCAATTGCTGGGACGATAGTTGCGAGTATCCAGATGAGCCCAACAATTCCCCCGCCGCCGTTAGCTATAAAGCGATCAACGTCACCGTTCATTAGAGCAAGATCAATGGCCGCTACCGCGACATTGGTTATAACAAGAAAGAGCTGAATAAACCAATACTCAGAGCGACGAGCACGGCTCTTGAAGTTGGAATAGTTTGACCAAAAAGCCTTTATTGCTGTTCCGAAACTCATGGGAATCCCCTCTTTTTGTTTTAACTAAAGCGCTTTGAGAATGTCGTTGACTTTTTCCTTGGCATCTCCAAATAGCATCTTGGCATTTGGCTTGTAAAACAGCGGGTTGGCAACTCCTGCGTAACCAGAGGCCATCGATCTCTTGAAGACAATCACGTTCTCTGCTTCCCAAACCTTTAGCACCGGCATACCTGCAATTGGGCTTGTTGGGTTCTCGGTTGCAGCGGGGTTCACGGTGTCGTTGGCTCCGATAACCAAAACCACATTGGTGCCGGCTAGGTCCTCGTTGATTTCGTCCATTTCCAAAACAATGTCGTAAGGGACTTTTGCTTCGGCAAGAAGTACGTTCATGTGTCCAGGAAGTCTTCCTGCTACCGGGTGAATACCGAAGCGAACTTCGACTCCCTTTTCGCGAAGTTTCTTGGCAAGTTCGGCAACTGGGTACTGAGCTTGAGCTACCGCCATCCCATAGCCTGGGGTTATGACTACGGACTTGGCAGCTTTCAGCATTTCTGCAACCGAGGCTGCGTCAATCTCGGTGTGCTCACCGGTTTCTTCTTCAGATTCCGAAGCGGCTTGGATTCCATAGCCTCCGAAGATAACCGAGATAAAGCTTCGGTTCATCGCCCGGCACATGATGTAAGACAAATAGGCACCGGAGGATCCAACTAGTGCACCGGTAACGATCAACAAGTTGTTGCTCAATAGGAAACCTGTTGCAGCTGCCGCCCAACCCGAGTAGCTGTTTAGCATCGAGACAACTACCGGCATGTCTCCTCCACCTATGGAGGCAACTAGGTGCCAACCAAGAGCAAGAGCCAAAACTGTTACGGCGATGAGTAGTCCAAGCTCTGGCGTAATAACGTAAGCAACTGTTAGGGCAACAAAGCCAACAAGGG
>Ga0315909_10002751_pt1 | contig 22192 bp, 13 predicted proteins | sample LakEriMetagenome_11_FD_203527 | JGI IMG/M metagenome (GOLD analysis project Ga0315909, IMG submission 203527) | Freshwater fungal communities from buoy surface, Lake Erie, Ohio, United States - Buoy 2 MA125 | ecosystem: Environmental > Aquatic > Freshwater > Lake | place: USA: Lake Erie, Ohio...
TAATACCCTCCGCCCACGTCCAACTCGCCCGCGACCTAGCCGCAGCCATCGACCCCGTTGCAAGCGTAGGCCTGTTCATGACGCCCCTGACGAACGGCAATCAGATCACGCATTACATCAGCACCGGCATCGTGTCGGAAGCCTTCGCGCAGCCGCTGCCTTGCACGACGTGGGCACAGGACGAGGAAGGCGCATGGGTCCAGGTCTCGCACTGGCCCGGTATGCCTGAAGCTATCGCGCAGATGGCTGGACAGCTCGACCCGCCATTCCCGCTGGAAGCCGCGCAGGTCGCCGCTGCGTTTGCTGCGAGCGACATATCCGAGCAGGAGCCGTTCGTTGCTATGGGGCGGATGGGGCTGAGCCTGCATAGTGTGGAAGAGCCGTGAACAACGCCTCCACGCCCCGTCCGTATTGTGCACTCTGACAAGGAGTTCTCATGTCTGACACTGCCACCCTGATCAATACCGGAACACCTGCACCAGCTGCTCCTCCCGCGGCTGCCGTTGCGGTTGACCCGGCTGCCGCTGCCGTCCCCTCGCCGGCAGTAGCAGACCCTGCCAGCCCTGGCGCTGCCGTGTCCGCTCCTGATGCGGACTGGCGCAAGGTGCTGGCAGGTGACGACACAGACGCGCTCAAGGCGCTGGAGCGCTACGCGACGCCGTCCGACTACCACAAGTCCTTCACCGAGGCGCAGAAGACCATCCGCGCACGGCAGGAGGGCATGATCAAGCTGCCAGGCGAGAAGGCCACCGACGAGGAGCGCGCAGCGTTCCAGAAAGCGCTCGGCATTCCTGCGGCTCCGGACAAGTATGAGATCAACGCCAAGCCGCCCGAGGGCCTGGAGCTGGGCGACGCTGACAAGGCGTTCCTGAGCAAGGTGACGGCCAAGCTGCACGCCACCGGCGGGTTCGCTGCCACTCCTGAAGTCGCCAACATGGCGCACGAACTGTACTTCGAGGCAATGCAGGAGCAGGCGGCCGTGATGGCTGCGATGGCCGTGCAGAAGAAGAACGAGGGCAAGGCCACGCTGACGAAGCTCTACGGCCAGAACCTCGACCTCGAACTGAAGCACGCGCAGAACGCGCTGGTCGCCTTCGGCCCGCGTGATCCGCAGAAGGCCCGCGCCATGCTCGATCGTCAGTTCGCTGACGGCACGACGCTGGGCGACGACCCCGAGATTGTCCAGCTGCTGGTGCGCGCGAGCCGCGCAACGCACGAGGATCCGATGATGCTCGCGACGCTGAGCGGAGGCCTGCCGAGCAATGCCGGCGGCGTCCAGGCTGCGATCGATGACATCATGAAACTTAAAGGCACGCCTGCGTATGACGCGAAGGCGGACGAACTGCGCGCGCTCCTGGCGCAGCGGCAGAGGATTTCTGGCTAGGCTCCGGCCCGGTCAGCATAAGCAAGGCGATGGGCTGCTCCGGCGATGGGCAGTTCCGGAGCCACGCGGCCAACCCGGTTCTCCGGCCCCGCGTTGAAACTGAGGTGAACGACGGCCCCCGAAAGGGCCAACCCGTCGAGGATCCGGATCGCTGTCAAACCCCTTCAACCCCCACAATGGGAGACTGAACAGCTATGTCTGTAAACCAGATCAGTGACATCGACCGGATTGCCTATAACGAGGAATTCAAGGTCGATTACGAGCGCGAGAAATCGCTTCTTTCCAAATGCGTCCGCACGGATGGCCTGCAAAAAGCGGGCACCATTACGTGGGACGTCGTGGATCCGTCCGAGCAGGCGCAGACGCGCACCCGTGACGGCGAGATCCCGATCGCACAGCTCGGCCTCGGCCAGGTGACGGCGACGCCGCAGGAAGACTTTGGTGGCAAGTACACCATCGACAACTTCGACGCGTTCCGCACCAACAGCAACGTGCGGTCCATGCAGATGCGCAAGGCAGGCGCCGCCTGCTACCGCAAACGCGACCAGCTGATCATCAACGCGCTTGATGCAGCTACCGCAACACAAGGCACGATCGCCTTTTCCTCGCTTGGCCCGATCCTTGAGTGGGTGTCGGACCTCGAAGACAACGACATCCCGACGGATGACGGCAAGGTCTGGGGCGTCGTGACGCCGAAGGCCCTGCGCCAGATGATGCGGATCAACGAGTTCAAAAGCGCTGACTTCATCGAGACCAAGAAGATGGAAAACGGGCTTCCGAGCCTGGGCTTCTATCGCTGGCTGGGCGTCAACTGGTTCTCCCACACCGGCCTGACCGGCAAGGGCACCTCGACGGCGACCTGCCACATGTTCCACGAGTCGGCGATCGGCGCTCAGGCAGCGGGCGAGCCCGACTACCACGCCTACTACTACGAGCCCCAGCACCGCTGGGAAAACTACGCCGTCATCATGCACTGCGCCAAGCTCGTCCTCCCGCGGGGCGTGCAGAAAGCAGTTCACAATGACACCGCAGCGTTCAGCTAAGAGGAACTGACAACATGGCTTACACACCTGATACACTGCAGTGCATCCTCAACCGGACCGGCGAAGTCGGCGTCAGCCTCTGGCTCTATGACACCACGGATGCCACCGGCGTCGTCGATGGCGCCGCCTACTTCACCAACGTGGGTCAAGGCGCTGCCAACCCGCGCGGCATGGAAGTCGGCGACATGATGCTGGTCCGCATCTGGACCACGGCCATCCCGACCGGCTCGACCACGGCCAAGAACGCGGCGACCATTGCTGACGCAGCCTGGCACATCGTAATTACGATGAGCGCGGCCGGCGCAGCCACTGTGGCAACCGAGACGGCCATCGTGGTGGCAGCGGGCTAAGGCCCGTAATCCACGCGTCAACACATGGGGGGCTAGGTTGCACGTCAACCTGGCCCCTTATGCTTTGGAGATATGCATATGACCGTCCGCATCCACCCCTCGCGCCTCGTCCTCGAACGGGCCGGCAAGTTCCGCAACGTCTACCACGCGCGCGTCGAGGCGGGCCACACGCCGGCCGAGGTCATGGATCCCGACTATTTCGGGCAGGCGATGAAGCAGTCGCACAATGCGTCGCAGGCTGTACTGACGCCGGGCGACATCATTGAGGTCGAGGCTGAGGACTTCAGCTGGGACTGCATCCTGCGGGTCCACGCCCAGTCGCCATCGACCCAGCAGCTGATCACGCGCCTACGCGGCGAGATCAACTACTACGACACGGCAGACTTCCCGAAGGGCTGGACAGCCGAGTGGCTGGGCGGCGCCGAGCACTACGCGATCTACTTCGACGGCGTCCTGAAGGACCAGGGCATCACCTCGAAGGACGGCTGCCTCGCCCGGATCAATGGCATGATCGCGCAGGACATGCAGGCTGCAGGCGCGCGGGCCGCCAACTCCAGGGCGTCGGCTGCCAACAAGGCGCCGGTCAAGAAAGCCGAGGCGGCCTAACAGATGCCCACGCAGGCGACGGTCATCAAGAACGCCCTTCGCCTCGCGGGCGAGCCCTCGAATGTCGGCATCGACAGCGACAAGAAGATTGTCCGCGAGATGCTGGGGGCGTATGACGACGTGGTCAGGTCGGCGTTCGAGGGCGCAGGCTGGAACGCTTTCAAGTCGCTGGTGCAGCTCACGCAGACCACGCCTGCCGTGCCGGGATGGGACTACACGTTCAACGTGCCTGCCACGTTCGCCCGCGTGATCCACGTCTCGAACATCACGCGCGAAGACCTGCCTGCGATCGAGTACGGGTTCCAGGCTGGCAGGATCCTGACGAACTACGAGACGACCTACCTCTGGTTCGTGGACCGCACCTACGAGACGCAGGTCGGCGGCTGGCCCCAGACTTTCGCCAACATGATCAGCGCCATGATCGCCAACGAGGTCTACCCCGTGAACGACGAGGCTGACGCCACCCGCCAGAGGATCGGCACCGAGCTGGTGGAGCGCATGAACCTGGCAAAGTCCTACGACGCCTCGACCGACCCCACGATGAGGGAGCCCGTCGGCGCCTATGTGACCGCGCGCCGGAGCCACCTCTTCAGCCGGCGAGGATGATGTGGCCAAATCCAAGTCTGAAGTGGTCGCGTTTAATGCGGGCGAGCTTGGCAAGGAAGCCCTCGCGCGTGTTGACATCGAGAACTATCCCCGCGGCTCCGAGATCATGGAGAACATCCTCCCGCTGAGGCAGGGCGGGATGACGAAAATGCCTGGCACGGTCCACGTAGGATCCACGCCAAGCAACGGTGTGGCGCTGCTGAGGCCCTTCATCTTCTCCGAGACCCAGCGTTTCGCGATGGAGTTCTCGCAGAACCGGATCAGGCTGATCTTCGAGGGCGCCTACGTCACTGTGGCGGGCGCTGCGGCGACGATCGGTACGTGGACGGACGTGAGCGCGGCCACAAGCTCGGGCGGTGATCCGCCTCCCGATGGCGGCACGGCAGGGCCTCCGGGCGATGGCACCGGCGGCGGTGTGGACCCTGGTTATGACTTCGGGTTCGACTTTGACTACACGCAGTTCAGGATGCTTGTGCCATGACCGCCACGGCGACCACTGCCGGCTCGACCACGACATTCGTCGGCGAGGCAGGCGAGACGGCTGCCGCGGAATCGGTCATCACGACGTCCGCGCCGTCAACGGCTGTGTCCTTCAGCTTCGAGGTCGAGCGCTCGCCGCTCACGCTCAAGGTCGGCACGGCGTCGGACGGTGTTGACATCATCCAGCCCTCAGTATTCGCGCCGGGCTTCCATGTCGTCACGTTCACGCCCGGCGTGTCGCCCTATTATGTGCGCTTCCAGCTGACGGGTGTCGGCGTGGCGCTGCTGAAAAATTTTACACGCCTCGCGCCCGGCACTCTTGAGATTACGTCGCCCTACCTTGCCGCCAACGTGAGCACCCTGCGCTGGGCGCAGAGCCTCAACACGGTATGGTTTGCAGGCGGCGACGACGAGATGCACGTCTTCGAGCGGCGCGGCCAGAATTCCTGGTCGATGCGCCCGTTCCTGCAGGTCAACGGCCCTTTCACGTTCCTGAACGGCAGCGACATCACCCTGACGCCCAACGCCCGGACGGGCACGGCGACGATCACGTCCAGCCGCGCGCTGTTTGCGACCTACGACGCGGGCTCGCTGATCAAGATCGTGCATCCGGGGCAGTTCGAGACTGAGGACCTGAGTGTCGTCGATGAGGTGACAGACCCGATCGAGGTCAGCGGGATCGAGGTGTCACGGATATTCCAGTACCAGGTCAGCGGTACCTTCGTCGGCACGGTCGTGCTGGAGCGCTCGATCGGCAACACGGTCAACTATATCGCCGTGCTGTCCACATCGTCAGCGACCAGCGGTTTCTTCGACGACGACCTCGACAACCAGGTCGCCTACTACCGATGGCGGATGACCGCCTTCACGTCGGGCGCTGCGGTCTCGTCTCTGACCTACGCCGGCGGCGTGACCGAGGGCATAGCGCGGATCGTGACCGTGACGGCGGACAACACCGTGACGGCGGACGTGATCGAGCCCTTCGGCACCACGACCAGCTCGTCGCTGTGGGCGCTTGGCGAGTGGTCCGGCAGGTTCGGCCACCCGGACGCCGTGGCGCTGTTTGACGGGCGTCTGTGGGCGCTGAGGGGCAATGCATACTGGGGATCTGCGAGCGATAACTTCGGTTCGTTCGCGACGGGGCCGCTCGCTTCGGATGCGATCGGGCGCACGTTCGGCGGCAACATGGCGTCGGCCCGCTGGGCCGTGGGCGCAGGGCGCCTGCTGGTCGGGCTGAGCGGCTTCGAGAGCGAGATCGGCTCGAACAGCTTCGACGAGGTGCTGAAGCCCGAGAACGTGCGCGCGCGCAACAAGTCCACCAAGGGCAGCGCAGACACGCATGCCGTCCACCTCGATGACGCGGCGCTGTTCATCAATCGCAGCCGGCAGCGGATCTACCGTTTCGGCTACTCGAACCAGACCGGAGATATGGGCACGATCGACCTGACGCGGATGCACCGCGAGATCGCCTCGACGTCAGGCTTCACGGAGATGGCCTGGCAGCAGGAACCGGAGCCGCGCCTCTGGTGCGTGCGGGGTGACGGCGAGGTCGGCGTCCTGGTGTTCGACGTGGACGAGGGCGTGGTGGCGTGGTGCCGCATGGTCGTCGATGGAGACGTCGAGAGCGTGTGCTGCCTGCCTACGGACGACGCTGAGGACGAGGTCTACTTTGTCGTCAAGCGTGTGGTCGGCGGCGTTGACGTGCGCCATGTCGAGCAGCTCGCGCCCGAGGCGTGGACGACCATACAGACCGCGTGGCGGCTGCACGACGCTCTGGAGTATTCGGGCACCGCGACATCGACCTTCACCGGCCTGAGCCATCTGGAGGGCAGGACGGACGTGTACGTCTGGGCCAATGGCCAGGAGGCGGGGCCTCTGACCGTGACGGGCGGCTCGATCACCCTGCCGTTCTCGGTGACGTATGCGATTGCGGGGCTGAAATATTCGGGGCGGTACAAGTCCGGGCGGCTGCCTGGCGGAACGCTCACGGCCAACAAGCAGATCGAAAAGCTCGGGCTGCTGCTTCACAAAACAGCCGGCGGGTCGGTCAAGTACGGCGCGGATTTCGACGACATGGAGCGCCTTGACGACCGCATCGACGACGGCACGCTGGTGTTCGATGGCCCGGTTCAGGAGATCAATGCCGACATGGAAATGAACATTCATGGCTTCACAGAGCGTGATCCGAGGCTCTGCATCGCAATGGATACAGCCGGGCCGGCAACCATCCTTGCGCTGGTCGAAACGATAAAGGCGAACTCATGAACTCGATTCCCCTTCCAACACTGCGCGAGGCGTTCACCTATTTGCCAGAGACGGGACATCTATTTTGGAAGCAGCGCCCGCGTTGCCATTTTGCTTCAGACCGAGGATGGCGCGCCTTTAACGCTCAGTTTGCAGGTAAGCATGTCGGATGCTCCAACGGTCCAAACCAATACCTGGTTGTGACGATTGCTGACCAAAAACATTACGTTCATCGCATAGCCTTCGCGCTTGCTGCTGGCGAGTGGCCGCCCGGCGACGTTGATCACATTAACGGAAATCGGACGGACAACAGGGCGGCGAATCTGCGGTCTGTCGATAGGGCTGGCAACATGAAGAATGCCAAGCGATCTTCAGCAAACAGCTCTGGGTGCACAGGGGTTGTTTGGGACAGCCGACGAAAGACTTGGGTGGCTCAAATAAAAGTCAACTATCAGAACCATTTTCTGGGCAGCTTCTCAGAATTGGCCGATGCAACCGCCGCTCGAAAAGCTGGCGAGGTCCATTTTGGGTTCCATAAAAACCATGGCCGCGCTGCCTAACCTCACCACCGAAATCCTGACCGGCGAGCACTTCGTCGAGATCGGGATGGGGCGGCGTCACTACGAGGTGTCCGGCTACGCGCTGCGCGATGATGACGGCGTGCTGCAGGCGATGGGCGGGCTGTGGTTCATCGACGACAGGGCGGTCGCGACGTTCTGGGCGCGCTCCGAACAGCGTCCACTCCGCATCCACCGGCTCGCGATAAAGATAGTAAACGCGGCAAGGCGGGCCGGGGTTACAGAAATCTGGGCGGAGGAAGACACTCGTGTTGAAGGCGCCCGTAAGTGGTTGGAAAGATTTGGTTTTGAGCGCGCCGGGCAAGCTGAAGACGGCCTTCCTGTGTGGAGGCTCGCTCTAGATGGCGGACCCCGTCACTTTAACAGTCCTCGCCGTCGGCTCGGCAGCGATGAGCGCAGCAGGCTCGATCAGCCAGGGCAACGCAGCGGCTGCGGCTGGTAAGTACAATCGCAAGGCCGCGTACGCCGAGGCTGCGGCGCAGGACATCCAGGCCGGGCAGGAGATTGCTGCCGCGAGCCATAACTCGACGCGCATCAACCAGCGCATGAACGAGATCCTGGCCGAGCAGACGGCCGCAGCGGCATCGGGCGGCGGATCCTCGCTCGACGCTTCGGTGTCCGCAATCCGTGACGAGACAGTCAAGACATCGACCCTCGACCAGCTGCTTGAGATGACCGCTGCAGAGGAGCGCGCGCAGGCCATCCGGCGCGGCGCGCAGGTGACCCGTAACGAGGGCGACATGGCCCGCGCGCAGGGCAGGGCTGCGCGGACGGCTGGATACCTGCAGGCGGGTTCTACGCTGCTGCAGGCGGGGGCGTCGTGGGGCGACAAGTATGGGTTTGGTGGGGGCAAGGCTGGGGCGACCCCGAAGGGCTCGTTCGGGGGTACGCCCATAAGCAATTACTACACCCGTCCGACATTCGACTAACCCATGGCCAAGCTCCCCCGCTCCCCGATTTCCGAAGGCGTCACGAACCAGTACCGCCCCGTGCGCGAGGCGCGCGCGTCCGGCGCTGATCCCGTCGGCCAGGCAATGGAGCAGGCCGGCAATGCCGGGTTCGAGATCGCGTCGCGGATGGCGGATGCGAAGATTGCTGCGGATGCTGCAGAGGCCTCGATCAAGCTGCGCTCGCGCCTCGATGAGGAATACCGCGCGATCGAGAACGACATGGAGGGCGACCCTACAGGGTTCGAGGCCAAGTTCCGTGAGCGTGCTGCAGCAATAGCGAGCGAGGAGGCGGGCCGCATGTCGAGCCCCGCCATGAAGCGCGCGTTTGGCGCAAAGTCGATGGAGCTGACCGAGACCTACTCGATCAACATGCGCGACGTCACGCGCCGCCGGCAGGTCGAGGGTGTGAAGGCGCAGACGATGCGGATCGGCGCAGACTATCAGGCGATCGCCGCTGACCCGTCCAAGCCGCGCGAGCTTCTGGACGAGACGAAAGACAGCTACCTTTCCTTGATCGACCAGCATCAGAAAGCGGGCATCTTCACGCCCGACGTTGCCGAGGCGGCTCGCATTGCGGCTGGGGAAGTGTACCGCAGCGGCGTGACCACGCGGCACCTGACCAACCTTGATGATCTGGTAGATCGCGAGCGTTTTGGCGAAGCTGAGCTGTACCTCAACGCCAATGATCACGAAATGGATCCTGCCGAAGCGCAAAAGGCGCGAGACGTTTTTGAAACCAAGAAGCGCGAGGGCGAATCCGTCACGGTCGCAGACGAACTGTGGGACAAGTCAGGCGGCAACTACGACCAGTTCCTGACCATGATCCGTGAAGACCCGCGCGTTAAGGGCACGGACATGCTGCAAGCTGTCGAGGCGCGCGGCGCGGTTCGGAAGAACCAAGCCGAGGCGGCGAAGGATGCGACGGACCAGAAGATGCTGGACACCGGCATGGAGTACGTCACGACCGGCAAGTCGATCCCGGCAAGCGTCATGCGAGACGCCTCGCCGAAGGTGCGCGACATGCTGCAATCCGAGATACGAACGCGTTCCCTGTGGAACCAGCAGATGGCGACCCTGAGCGCTGAGGAAAAGGCCGCGATCAAAGAGGCAAGCAACATCTCCAAGGATTACCTGAAAGGCTTCGCGGCCCTCGTGCCAGAGCAGTACATGGCTGGCCCGTCAAAATGGGTTGGAGAGCTAAATGACGTTTGGGGCAGTCTGAGCCCGGAACACAAAGGCGAAGTCCTCGCCGACATCAACACGCGTGTGGCGGGTGGCGGGACATTCAATGCAGCCGATGTAGTCCTCAAGGACCTGATCGCGCAAATCCCGATGATTGGTCCAGCCAACAGATTAGGCAAGGACTTCAGCGGCGATTCAAAAAGCACAGGCGATGCGCTCGCCGAAGAGATGGATGTTGTCGCCTCGCTGTACCGGCAGGCGCAGGATTATGCCAAGCGCACGGGCGGCGCGCCGATTACGCCAACAGAAAGCAAGGTCATCATCGCGCGGGCGTTCCGGTCTGTGAACCCTGAGCTTTATCCCCAGGTCGGCGCCACCAATCCTGGCGGGTATTTGAACCCAATTCGCAGCCGTCTCGCTGTCGTCGCAGATCTTAAAGACATGCTTAAGCGTGACCCAACGCAAGCCGAAATCAACGCAGCTATGGCGGCAACTCAATGACCGATACCAGCACCGGACTTAGCGCCGAGCAGATCGCTGAACTGAAGCGCCGGAAGGCTGAGCGGGACCAGCGCAGCGCAGCGTTTATTGACCAGCGCAATGCTGCGCTTGAGACGGACGCGCCCGATGACGCCGCCTACGACATCAAGAAGTCCGAGGAACTGGGCATTCCGCGTGAGGCCATCGGCGGCGCGCGCGAAGAGTACAGGGCCGAAGACATGCTGGCGGGCATGGAGAAGATGCGCGCACAGTCGCCCCGCACATCAGAATGGATGCGGACCCCCGACAACTACGCCGTCGCCAAGGACGAGGCGGACCTGTGGGGCAGCGTCGAGAAAGAGTTCGGCAACTTCCGCAAAGACCTCGACACGGTGGCCGGCTACTTCAAGAAAACCTCTGACAGCCTGAAGCCGGAAGACATGTACTTCGCGCCGGCCGTGGACATGGCGAAGGGCGCAATCCGCGATCCCCGCAAGGCCGCCACAGAAGTCGGCGATATGGGCAGGTCTTTGGCCTCGGCTGCGCCGATGTCGATCGGCAGCATTTCGTCAGGCCTCGGAACATTTCTCGAAAGCGCCATAACCACTTACGACAAGAACATCATCAGCAACATTCCTGTTGTAAACCGCGCTGTAGGTGAGGCCAAGGCGTGGGAAGCCCAGTTCATGGCGCGTCACCCGGAGTTCGCCAAGGCCGTCGCGCCATACGCAGGGCCGTCACAAATCCTCAAGACTTACGGCGCGCAAGGCAAGGCAATCCAAAAAGCCTGGGAGCCCGAGACAATGGGCTTTGAGGACAAGGTCGCGCAGGGCCTCGGCCAGCTTGTGGTGCAGGTCGGCATGGCAATGGCTACGGGCGGCTCAAGCGCTGGCCTCACCGCGTCGGCCGCACAGGCGCAGGCGGCTGCCAGCGCCGGCATCTCGACCACCATGTTCATGGCGATGGGCGTAGACCAGCAGGCTGAGATGATGCGCGCAGCAGGCGTGGATCCGAACGACAAGCTGCTTGAGCTGGCATCTGGCGCTGCGATCACCGGCAGTTCAGAGATGCTGCGCCTCGACAGGGTTATGAAAATCCTGCCGCCCGAAGTGCGCAACCGTGTGGCAAGGTCCGTGGTCGGACGTGTTGCAGGGCAGGCGTTTGAGGAAGGCATTCAGGAGGGCGTCGAGAACGCCCTGCACAATTTCATTGCGACATCCTATGACCCGAACGCAACGATCCTGGGCGGGGTCGGAGAGGCGGCGGCCGTTGGCGGCACAGTCGGCGGCGTGTTCCAGGCTATTATCGAACTGGCGATGCCGGGCAAGGCGCGCGCGCCGAGCGCACAGGAAATCAATAACATCCTGAAAGACGTGGCGAGCACGCAGCCTTCCGCCGGCGACAAGCTGATCTCCGGCGTCATGGAAAAGTTCGCCAAGGCCAACCTCGGCAAGCGCTCGCCCGAGAAGGCTGCAGACCTCGTCAACAAGATCGTCGAGGGCACGGGCGCGGAGACGGTCGTGATCGACCTCGACGGCCTGGCGCAGAGCCTGACGACGGCTGGCATGGACGTGCGCGAGACGCTGACGCAGCTCGGCGTGGATCCGGACGCGATCGGCGAGCTGGGCCAGCTGATGGGCACGGCAGAGATACCGATGGGGCGGCTCGCCGCGCCGTCGGCGCAGCTGCTGTCTGCGCAGATCATCCCGCACATGCGGCTTGCCACAGAGGACCTCACGCCCTTCCAGAAGACAGAGCTGGAAGACATCGCCGAGCTGGCCAAGCGCTACACCACCGAACTCAAAGAGGACATCGCGCGCGACGCAAGCAAACTGGGCGCGTTCGTGGACGTGCAGGAGCAGATTTACACTGCGGCCAAAGCCTCGGGCCTTAACCTCACCGAGGAGCAATACCGGCACAACGCGAACGTCGAGGCGACACGTGTTGCCTACGTCGCGATGAAGCGCGGGCAGGACGTGCGTGAGACTTTTGCTGAGCTTGGCCCTAAGATTATGGGGCGGGATGGGGCTGCGCAGGGCAGCGCTGCGCTGGAGCAGAAGGCTGATGAAATGCGGACGCGCCTCGACGAGGCGTGGACGTCCAGCCGCACGATGCAGCCAAAGGAGGCGGCTCGCGTCTGGAAGAATGCTGTCGAGGAGTTCAAGACCTTTGCTGCCTCGGCGTCGGCTCAGGAGCTGATTGCGGCGTCTGACATGCTGCTCGACCGCGAGCTGCTGCTCAAGATGGAAGCGCCCAAACTTGAGAAGATGATGAAGACGCTGGGCCTGCCTGCGCCGGGTCCGACAATGGCCCTGAACGAAATGCGGGATGCGATTACGGCTGTGCTGCGGTCTGCCAATTCAGACCAGGCAGAATCGTCTGACCCGCTGGCGCAGTCCCTGCCCAAGAGCATGTCCGGCATCGCCAAGATGACCACGGAGCAGATGGGCGAGTGGTATGTCGAGAACGTGCAGGAGACCCGGCAGGACTTCCCGGACGGCACGTCGCGGATCACGCTCCGCTTCAAGACGGATGACGCAGCAACCGCGCAGGATTCAGTCGTCATCCTCCAGGTCGAGAACGGCAAGGTCTCAGCTGACCTGGTCCTCCGCGGAACGATGGGCGGGCCAGCGCTGCAGCTGCCGCCTAAGCCCGACGTGATGACGCCGGAGCTGGAGGCCGAGCGCGCTGCCATTGCCGCTGAGATCCGCACTCGCAGCGATACCGCCATGCAAATGTTCCGCAAGGCAATCGTCGCCATGCGCCACTGGGCAGCGCTGGAGCAGCCATCTGCAATGACTTTCAGCGGTTCCAGCGTGGACCACGAGAAGCTCTACAACTTCTTTCTTTCGCGGATGGAGTTCGAGGGCTATACTAACCACGTCGTCGAAGCCATCATTGGCGGGATAACGACCAGGACGGCCGATCAAAGCAACCAGCCTGAGACATCAGGCGAGACCTTCGTCGGCCCGATGGTCAAGTTCGTGGTCCTGAAGGACGGAGAGGATCTTAGCAACTATGCTGAAACCGAAGCTTCCAAAGGCCGCGCCGGACGCGACCTCGATGGCAACCCCACCCAAGGATACCGCGCCGTCACCACGCGCGAAATCGGACCTTCCGGTTCTTCTGTACGAGGACTGGAACGAGGAGGATCACGAGCTGGCGAGACTGATCCTGGCGGTGATGGAACAGACGCCGAAAACCTAACCCAACCCCGCCGCGGGGGCTACGACCCCAAAACGCGCGAGATGTCCTTCTCCGGCATTTCGGACGCATCGACATTCCTGCACGAGAACTCGCACTGGTTCCTCGCCACGCTTGAGGAGCTGGCGCCGACAGAGAAGTGGGCGGCGGACGATCTCGCCGAGATCAACAGCTGGTATCAGTCGATCCGCGAAACGCCGAAGATGCAGCAGATCCGCGCACGGTATTCCGTGGTCCCGGACCCTGCCGGCGGCGTCCGCATCATGTACCAGCCGCCTGCAGACATGGCCGGCGAGACGCCCGCCGCAATGCGTCTTGAGCGCGTCGCGACCATGGAGGAAGCGCAGGCGAAGATCGAATGGCGCGAGCGCCAGGAGGCGTGGGCCGAGACGACCGAAGAATACTTCATGACGGGCGAGTCGCCGACACCCCGCCTCAAGCAGATCCTGCGCGACTTCAAGCAGTGGCTGGTCGGCGTCTACAGGGGCATGCTGCCCGGCGAGCGCGCGAACCTGACGCCTGAAATCAAGTCGATGATGGACCGGATCCTCGCGGTCGATGTCGAGGTCGATGCTGCGAGCGCTGAGGCATTCCGCGATGCGAGGAAGATGGCAGACGAGATGCTCGGCAAGGGCATCATCACGCCGCGCCAGCACAAACTGGTAGGCGACCGCCTCGACAAGGCGCGCGAGGAGGTCAAGGAAGAGCTGCTCGCACGCGTGATGCAGGAGAAGCTGGATGCGGCGCAGGCGTCCCGCGCGACCGAGCGCTCAATCATCCTGGGCGACCTTGCGCGCGCGTTCGACAAATCACCCGTAGGGCGTGCGTTCAACTGGCTGGCTTATGGCGAGTGGAAGGGCGACCTTCCGGGCGAGCCTGCGACTGAGGGTGAGGCTGAGACTGCCCGGTCGGATGAGATGGTGTTTCAGGGCGGGACGCTGGGCCAGGGCGGAGGCCTCTACCAGCTTCGCTCGGCATTCTACTCCGCTCTCACACGCTTCATCGAAAACAGCAGCACAGTCCGCGCGCCGGCTGCGCAGTGGATCAGCATGATCAACAACGCCTCCGGCCTGAAGGCCGAGGAGATCGAGTGGAGCGGTCTCATGGACTGGCTCGAAATGAGCGTGCCACGCGAGGGCAGCAACTCCGACGGCATTGTGAGCCGGGACGAGATCCTTGAATACCTCAGTAAGCGCGGCATCAAGATGCAGCTAGTTATTGCGGGCGATCGCACGCCTGATGTGCCGAGCAGGCCGACGCCCAACTATGGCGTTGAAGACCTTGAGTGGGATGACGGCGAGACGTGGGATGATCGCGAAGCCTACGAGTACGACATCGACTACTATATAAACGATTACTTCCCGGAGGATCTTCAAGGAAACACAGCCTCAAGCCGATGGGAAGCTTTCCTTGATGAGGCGCACAAAAACTATCTCGAAGACAATCTCGAAGAGATCAGGACGCTGTTCAATCTTCCGGAGGGTGACATCTCGCTGAGCACAGCGATTGCTGACAATGAATCCTATTCAACCGTGTTGCAGTACATTGAAGACATGTATGACCAGACGGAACGCGACGAATGGATCATAGATAACAATCGCAGTTACTACGAGGACCTCGCCGAAGAATATGCGCGCGAGAGCTACTTCCAAAACAACCCGATTATAATCTACGAGGCCGAGACCAACGAAAACGGTCGCTACATGACGATCTTCGGCAACTCTGATCAAGGGTTCAACATTTTCTACGGTCGGCGCGGCGCATGGCGGAACTATGGTGACCGCATCAACACACGCGAAATCTATTCCTACGCCGAGGCTCAGGTCCAGGCGCATGAGTATGCGGTGGACAATGACCTGCTCGACTTGCCGGACAATGGCGAGGAGGACGTCGAGGACAATGTCGAAGAAGCACCAACGCCCGCAATCGAGGGCGAGACCCCTGCCGGCAGCGACCTTCTCGCAGGCGTGCAGCGACAGCCATCCACGAAATGGTCCAGCTACCAGGCGCCCGGCCCCAAGAGCAACTACCGCGAGTTCAAGATCATGCTCCCGGAGATCCCCGGCAGCTTCGTGCATACCACCCACTTCAGCGACAAGAACATCGTCGCGTTCATGCGCGTCTCTGATCGTCAGCTGGCGCCAGCGGCAAAAACTGCTGCACCTGCGCGCGCTCCCGCCTATCCGACAACGACGCTGCGGTTTGACTTCAGTGTTGCCGCAGGACGTGTTGCAATATTCGACGCCGCGGGTAACCGCCTGACAGAAATTGCGCACATGGGCGAGGAAGACCTGATGAGGCGCTTTAATGAGTATGCAGCCCAACCGGACCGGCGCCTGTTCACAACGGATGATGGCGTAGCTGCGGTGACGGTCGGCGACGGCCAGACCGTGATGCTGGAGCCTCCGAACAAGCCCGCCCAAAGTCCGCAGCCTTCTGCCAGCACCTTCTACATCGACGAGCTTCAGTCCGACTGGCACCAGCAAGGTCGTCAGAAGATTTACGATACGCCTGCGGAACGCGCGCGGGCGGAGGGGATGAAGGCAAAGCTGCTGGCGGACGTTACTGCCGCCGACATGGACCGATCAAAAGCGCGTCTTGCTGCTCACGAAGCCCTTGACGCGGCGCTTCCGGAATTGCCTGGCGAAACCCAGAACATTACCTACCGCCTCCAATCGATCATGAGCAACGCACTCAAGGAAGTCACAAAGGAAGGTGTTCCCGTTTATGACGACGCGATAATCCGCCGAAATCTTGAAAATTACTTTGAAAAGATCGAGCCCGGCAGTGTTTCCGATCGCATCCTTGGCGTGATGGATTTGTTCAAGGCCGAGCGCGCAAAGGAAGTCGCGCTTCAGAACCTTGAGAAGAAACTTAAAAAGGTGCAGGACGCCCTTGCCAACCCCGTTCCCAACGTCCCCTTCAAAGGCGATGCGTGGATCAGCCTGTCGATCAAGCAGGCGCTGATTGCAGCTGTCGCAGAGGGCAAGACGCACCTGGCGTGGGCTGACAGCGGCGTGCTGAAGAAGCGCTGGAGCGATCGCTACTCGGAGCTGTATGAGAACACCTACGACAAGAAGGCGGTCAAGGCGACTGCCAAGGTAGCCGGCGTGCAGCCTGTTCACGTCGAGAACGCGTTTGCGCCAGGACAGGGCTACTGGATTGTTCCGATCACGGAGCAGGTGAAGGACATTATTACAGACCCCGAAAAGGGTCTTTCGCTGTTCCAAACCAAAGCCCCCATCTTCTACTCCGCGCTGTCTCGCTTCATCGAGAACAGCAAGACCACCAAGGCGCCCGCATCGCAGTGGAGGGGCATGATCACCAACGCGCCTGGCATCAAGGTCGAAGAGGTCGAGATGTCCGGCGTGATGGACTGGCTGGACCTGCAACAAGGTCCGGTCACGCGCGAAGCGCTTGCTGCGTTTGTCGCGGCGAACGGGGTGACGGTGGAGGAGGTTAAGTACTCAAGCAGCCTAACGGACAATCCGCGCTTGGACGCTATACAGCGCGAAATGCTGCCGTTGCTGGAAGAGAATGATCGCTTGATGGGCGAGATCAATGATCTCGGTTCTTCACCCGAAGCAGATGCTTTGCGTGAAACCTTCAACCGCAACGTAGAGCTTATCAATGATCTGCGTTCAGAGCGCTTCCAGATTGTTAACAGCGATGTGGACAGTACCAAATGGTCCTCCTACACCCTCCCCGGCGGCGAGAACTACACCGAGCTGTTGCTGACAGTTCCCGGCGTTGACTACAAAGACAGCCATTTTCCGGGCGTGAAAGGCACCATTGCGCACGTCCGCCTCAAGGAGCGTATCGGCCCGAACGGCGAGCGCGTGCTGGCGCTGGAGGAGATCCAGAGCGGCATTCATCAGAAAGGGCGGGAAGACGGGTATGATAAATCTGGCCCCTTCCGAGTGCAATTTGAAGCTGATGCTGCAAAACTCAAAGCAGAACTAAAGGCATCTGGCGTATGGGATGCCTTCTCTTCAGACATGATGGACCCAAGTCAGAAAAGGCCCTTCAATCCGGAGGAAGAGTCCAGTTACGTCTGGTCCAGCACGTTTGAGGGCTGGCTTCAGTTTAACCCGGAGTATAACGCACACAAGGAAGCGTCTCTCGCTCTTGGGGAGGTTAGGCGTGCAATTTATGCCAATCAAGGCGCCGTCCCCAACGCCCCCTTCAAGAACAACGCCTGGGTCGATCTCGTCCTTAAGCGGATGATCCGGTATGCTGCGGAGAACAAGTTCGACAGCGTTGCGTGGATACCGGGCAACGTCCAGAACGGGAAGGTCGTCGAGGCGGACGACAACCGCAGCGACTTCTATGACAAGATCGTCCCGAACGCGGCGAACAAGTTGGGCAAGAAGTATGGGGCGAGGGTTGGGCAGCTGGACTTTCCCGAAGCCGGAGGCCGCTTTGCTTCTGAACGCGAGTTGCCGACAGGTCGCCCTGAGCGTGTGGTGACGAACGATTACAATGGCCAATTGACGATACAGTTGTCCGATGGAACTTTCTGGGGCCAGTGGCCTGTTGCTAACAGAGATATGGCTGAGCGTCGGCTTGCGCGGCTGCAGGCGGAATACTCACCTATTCAATTCCACTCCCTCCCCATCACCCCCGAACTCCGCGAGGCAGCCCTCAACGAAGGCTTCCCGCTGTTCCAACCTCGCAAGTTCAACCCGCCCGGCCACGGCGCCGTCGCGCCGCCGGCTGACATCCCGCCCGTCCGCCTTGACCTGAAGCTGGTCAAGGATCTCTACGGCGAGGAGGCTGTCCGCAAGCTGCCGGCCGCGGTGCGCCAGCGCTCGTCTACGAGCAGCAACGTCACAGACATCATCCAGCAGATCGAGGCTGTCCGCAAAGTCCTGAGCGTCAAGCGCAAGGGGCCGCAGACGCTCACGCAGTTCATCATGCAGCGCCAGGTCAAGCAGCAGGACGGCACGAAGCGCAACAGGCAGTGGGGCATCAAGGGCGCGGACGGCGAGCTGCGCGCAATGGGACTTGAGCGCCTCATCAACGAGAAGTCCGGCATGACGCTCGACGCGATGCGGGAGCTGGCAGAGGAGGCAGGCTTCATCCGTGCAGAGACGGGCGGGGCTCGCGCGACGGAGTATGGCGACTTCGACGCCACGCCGAACGATCTGCTCGACGCGCTGGCCCGCGAGGCCAAGGGCGAGAACGTGGTTCGCATCGGCGAGGAAACTGAAAACAAGGAGCTGGACGACGCGAAGACGTGGGCGTCCTGGCTTGAGCAGAACGGCGTCGATATTTACGAGGCGGACAAGAAGAAGCTGCGCGCCTCTGTCGAACAGATGCTGCGCGACACGGACGAGTCGCTCGTCAGCCCGGACAAGGCTGCCGAGATGTTTGGCTTTGCCAATGGCGAGGAGCTGCTGAAGGCGCTCGCAGAGGTCGGCAACAGGGACCAGTACCTCAACAAGATGGCCGACCAGAAGATGGTCGAAGAGTTCGGCGACATGATGACCGACGGCACGCTGCAGGCCGAGGCGGCTGAGGCTGCGCGTCTTGACATTGCGCACCGCCAGACAGAGATCGAGCTGGAAGCCCTCGCGCGCGCTGTGGGCCAGCAGGCGAGCGCGAACTACGCGAAGTCGCTCGCGCGCGACATCATCGCGATGCGGACCGTAAAGGAGATCGCAGCCTACGAGCGCGACCTCAACAACGAGCGTCAGTTCGGAAAGCAGGCGCTCCGCCTCGTGGAGAAGGGCGACTATCCGGCAGCGCTGAAGGCCAAGCAGCGCCAGCTGGTGTCGATGCAGCTCTACATCGAGGGCAAGAAGGCGAGCGAGAAGATCGAGAAGCGGCGCCTCGACCTGATGAAGTACCTCACGAGCGAGGGGCGGCGCGACAAGATTGCCGGCGACTACCTGGAGAAGATCGAGGACATCCTCGACCGATTCGAGCTGCGCGTGTCGAAGCAGGGGCCTTCGGTCCAGCGCGAGCGCATGTCTGCTGCGAAGTACGTTGCAGACATGGACGCTGCCGGCCGTCAGGACGAGGTGGCGCCAGAGGCCCGCCTGCTCGCCGAGCTGAACGAGAAGATGGTCTGGCGCAACATGACGAGCGCCGAGGTCGATCACCTGGTCGGCACGATCCAGAACCTCGCGCACCTTGGCCGCACGAAGGACAGCCTGCTGAAGGCGGCGGAGAAGCGCAAGTTCCGGGCCGTGATCGACGCCCTGACCGACCGGATGAACCTGACCGGCAAGCTGCCGGGCGTGACGCGCGAGCGTTCGCCGACGAAGACGACGACCGAGGTTCTGGTCGATACGCTGCGCGAGGGCCACTCCTGGCTGATGCGTCCGGAGCACCAGGCGCGGTCGCTGGACGGCGGCGAGCTGGGGCCGGTGTGGGAAGCCATCTTCCGCCCGATCTCCGAGGCAGGCGACGTCGAGAGCCGCATGATGCGCGAGGCGACACAGCTCTACCGCGAGGCGTGGGACAAGTTTACAGGCGCTGAGCGCAACGCCATGACACAGCGCTCGATCAGCGTTCCGGAGCTGCCCGGCATCGGCAAGCGGTTTACGAAGATGGACCTGATCTCAGTCGCGCTGAACTGGGGCGTGATCTACAACCGCGAAGTCCTGATGGAGGGCTACGGCTGGAACGCCGAGCAGGTCGAGGCTGCGCTGTTCCGCGTGCTGACAGACAAGGACTGGGACTTCGTCGAGAGCATCTGGGAAATCTCCGGCATGTACAAGGCCGAGGCGTTCCAGGTCGAGAAGGACATGACGGGCGTCGAGCCGAAGTCGGTCGAGGGCATACCCTTCACGCTGCCCTCGGGCCGCAAGATCAACGGCAAGTATTACCACATCCAGTACGACGCCTCGCAGCCGGGTAAGATGTCCCGCCGGCAGGCGAAGGACAATGACGCCGAGGCGCTCTCGTCGCACCGCAAGTCCCGCACGAAGGCCATGACGAAAAACGGGGGCCTGATCGAGCGCAAGGGCTCTGGCGGCCGCAAGGTGAAGCTGGGCCTGGCCGTGTTCGAGAAGGCGCTGGCTGAGACGGTCCACGACATCGCGTTCCGCCGGGCGGTCTATGACGTTGGCCGCATCGTGGCGGACGATCAGTTCGCGGACACCTACCAGGAAGTGGCGGGCATGGAGGCCTATCGCCAGCTGAACGTCTGGCTCAAGGACGTGGCGATGCCGCCAATGGAAGTGCTGGATCCGATCGTCAAAGCCTTCGCGCATGTGCGCCGCAACGTGCCGCTGGCCGTCATGGGCTACAAGATCGGCACCGCGCTGATCCAGCCCACAGGTCTGCTGGCAGCCATGCCGCTCGTCGGGCACCGGCGCGTGCTGGTGGCTGTGGCCAAGTCCTTCGCCAACCCTGACCGCTCGATGTACGGCGCCTGGAAGCAGGTCGCCTCGATGTCGGAGTTCATGCGGGACCGCGTCGCCGGCTACGAGCGCGACGTGCGCGAGACGACGACGGCCATGACCAAGGGCGGCGCGCTCGACGTCATGCGCCGCAACGCCTTCACCTTCATCACGGGCATGGACATTGCGGTCTCGGTGCCGACGTGGATGGCCGCCTACGGCAAGGCCATGGACGGCAAGGTCAAGGGCATCGACGCTGGCAACCAGGAGGACGCGGTGGCGTTCGCCGACAGCATCATCCGCCGGACCCAGACCGCAGGCAAGACGCAGGACCTGAGCCGGTTCCAGCGGGGCGGAGAGTTCCAGAAACAGGTGAGCATGATCTTCGGCTACTTCAACAACCTGTACTCGCTCACGGCGCAGCAGACGCTCGACATGCGCCGCGGCAACCTGTCGAAGGCGCAGTATGCCTGGCACATGACCGTCCTGTTCGTGGTTATCCCGCTGTTCGCAGAACTGCTGGCGGGCCGCCTGATCCCGGACGATGACGACGAGGACGAGGCCACGATCGAGGGCAACATCGCGACAACGCTGATCTCGAACTTCAGCGGCATGTTCCCAGGCATCCGTGACGTGGTGGCGCTGAACCTCAAGCCTGAGTTCGGCTACCGGATGAGCCCGACCGCCAAGTTCGCAGAGGACATCGGGAAGACCTTGGGCCTGCCGGCACAGCTGATGCTGGACGAGGAGCGCGAGTTGACCGAGGCGGACGTGAAGCGGGCCGTGAACGCAGCGGGCGCCGTGACGGGCCTGCCGGCCGCGCAGATCAACATCACGGGCAACTACATCATTGACGTGCTAGAGGGCGAAGAGGATCCGATGGCGGACCCGGCAGACGCAGCCTCGGAGGCGCTGGTCCGAAACACAAGGTAGCGGCCCGAACGCAGTATCCACCGCCCATCCACCGCTTGCAGGTTACACCTGAAGCATGGACAACTACGCCCCGCCTCACCTGAATGAGTTCGCGTCGCTTGCTGAATGGAAGCATGCGAGAGCCTTGTATTTCAAGAACTTACCGCGCCGCGACCGGACGCCCCAAACGATCGAGACGGTACGGGAAGTGCCGGTTGAAACGGTCCGCGAGGTCGAGGTCGAGCGCATCGTCTACGTTGACCGCGAAGTGCCCGTCGAGGTCGTCCGCACAGAGTACGTGGAGCGGATCGAGGAGGTCGAGATCCCGTCCTTCCTGTTCGACCCGCTCGAAAGCTTCCTCTCCGAAGAGCAGCGCGAGGGCGAGACCGATAGCGCCACGCTGATCCGCCTGCGGCGGGAGGTCAGCAACCTCATGGCACTGGAAAAGGACGGCCCGCTGACGGCCGAAGAAGACGCGCGCAAGCGCCATCTGACGAGCAACATCCAGCCGGGAGACTAGTGTGGCGGACGACGGGGGCGGGATCGAATTGCGGCTGCAGACCCTGGCTGAGGCCGTGATGAAGCAGACCGAGAAAGTGGCCGAGATGCGGGGCACGATGAAGTCGTTCATCGATTTCGAGCTGGCCGCGAAGCAGCGGCTGGAAATCCGTGTTGAAAGTGAAGCATTCATAAAGGAAAACAACCGTGTACTCGAAGAAAAAGCTGCTGCTACGCGCGCTCTTGAAGACCAGAAAACTCTTCAGGCCGCCAACAAATATACGGACGAGCAGGTTACTGCTCTCGTGGAAGAGCTTGCACAC
>Ga0315909_10002753_pt1 | contig 22183 bp, 36 predicted proteins | sample LakEriMetagenome_11_FD_203527 | JGI IMG/M metagenome (GOLD analysis project Ga0315909, IMG submission 203527) | Freshwater fungal communities from buoy surface, Lake Erie, Ohio, United States - Buoy 2 MA125 | ecosystem: Environmental > Aquatic > Freshwater > Lake | place: USA: Lake Erie, Ohio...
CCGGTGCGAAAGAATACATCGCGGGCGAATACGGGTACACCATGAGTGTTGAAGGTATGTTCGAAGAAGATGCAAGCGTTGGCGCGGGCATCAGCTGGAAAGAAATCATCACCGATTTGTTGGCCGGCACATCCGTGACAATCGTGATGACATCCAATGTTAGCGGCGATTTGAAATTGAGCGGATCAGCATTTTTCAACGAATTAAATTTGACCGCCCCACAAAACGATGTTGCGACATTCACTGCATCAATTCAGGGGACGGGCGCATTGACCGTTGGAACAATTTAATTTTGAATTTGTTGCGTATATTCGCGACATGAACACGATTACAATCGGGGGTGTTCAACACCCCCTTTTTTTTAACATGCGCGCCATTGAAAACATAATGGCCGAATTTAATTTGGAAGATTTCACGCAGTTGGGCGAAAACATGACGGCCAACAACATTGCACATTCATTGAAATTTGCGCGAGCATGCGCATATTTTGGGATTCAATCCGGTTGCAAAAAGCAAGGTCAAAAATTTCCATTTGTGGACATTGATGATTTTGCAGATGCTATTGAATCATTTAGCGAAATCGAACCCGTAATTTTGCAATTTACCAAAGCGGTCGAAGAATTTTTTAAACCCCGTCAAGGCACATCGGAAACGGTGGGAAAGTAGATTCGGCCAAATCTGAATCCCTAACATTTGACCGATTACGCGAAATCGCATTTGGCGAAATGGGAATGGATGACGCATCGTTTGATGATTGCCATCCAAAATATTTTCGTTTACGCTTGTTTGGGATGAGAAATGCCCAAGAACAACAATATCGCAATCAATGGGAATTGTCCCGGTGGATGGCGGCAACCATGATTTCACCACATTTGAAAAAACCAATCAGCCCACAAAAGTTGATGAAATTCCCGTGGGAAAAATCAAACCATGACGATATTGTTGCAAAGGTTACGCGCTATGCGGATATATTTGCGAAGTTGACACCGCCCGCCGAAGCATGAAAGCAATAAACGCCATTTACAATGTTTTATCCAACAATTCCGCATTGACGGCCGTTGTTGGCACGAACATAAACCCATTGCGCATTGTGCAAGGTGTTCCATATCCGGGCATCACAATTCGCGTCACAGCGGTGACACCGCATCCATCCAAATCCGGTCATTCAAAAACGGATTGGGCGAATGTTGAAGTTAACATATATGCGACAACATACACGCAATGTGTTCAAATTGCAGATTTGACGCGCACGGCATTGGAGGTGACAACACCGGGGACATTCAACGGGGTGTATACATGGGAAATCGAATACATGAGCGAATCCCATTTGACCGATGACAATTCCGAAGAATACGGCGTCTATCAAATTATTCAAGATTATTCAATAAGTTACAACCGCTGATGGCATTAAGTGCGATTAATATTGTTTTAAATGCGGTCACGGATCTATTCAATAGAGATGTGAAGGCCGCGGCCGATACGATGGAAAAGTCATCGGCCAAAATGCAGCAAAGCGCAAACAAAGCCGGTCAAGCCATTGAACAATCATTGGGGTCGGGCCAATTGCGCCAAAAGATTGCAGCCGTCACGGCCGAAATTGACGAACAAAAACAAATCACCCGTGAATTCATGATGGAATTGGAAAAGTTGCGCCAAAAGCGTGACACCATGTCGAAAATGGATGTTCAGGGTCAAAAGCGAGTTCGTCAGGAAATCGAACAAACCAAAGCGGCAATCAAAGACCAGTCAATCGCCGTTTCTGAATTGACTGCAAAAAAACAAGGATTCACCCAACAATTGGGAATTACGAATCAAACATTGGGTGGAACACGCGCCGCATTGAATGGGTTGGCCACATCATTTTCATCAGTTAGTTCAATTATCGCAATTGTCGCAGACGACAACAAAGCGTTGCGCAACACATTGATGGGTTTGAACGCGGCATTGAATTTCAGCGCGGCCGTCATGCAAGTCAAAGATTTGCAATCCCAATTTGGTGGGTTAACAAAGTTTTTGGCCAATCCATTTGTTATTGCCACGGTTGCCATTGGCGCAGCCGTTGCCGCCATTTATGCGTTTTCGGATGGTTTGGATGGGGTGAATGAAAAAGTCAAGGAGGCGCAAAAACAACAATCCGAATACAACAAACAAATCCGTGATTTTGCCACAAAGATTCAAGAATTGGGCGAAACGGAATTGGAAACGAATAAACGCCGTTTAGAAGAAACGCAAAGAATGCGCAAAAAATACAACGACAACATGCGATTGTTGTTTGATGATTTGACACGCGCAGAAGGCGAAGAAGATAGGGCCGCAATCAGAACAAAGATTCAAGCCGCAACGGCAAAGTTGACCGAACTTGAATACCTTGAAAAATCGTATCAAAAAAACATTGAAGCGATAAACAAAGAAGCGACCGACAAACAAGCCAAATTGGATTCCGAAGCGGCAAAAAAACAAAGCCAAAGGCGAAAAACTGCATTGGCTGAAATTAAAAAAAGCGCAGAAGAAGTCAAAAAAGTTGAGGCCGATTTGATTGAGTGGTTGGACAAAAAGCGTTTTGAAGGTGGTGAAAAAGCAAAAAAGAAAGCGGCCGAAGATTTAAAACAATTAACCGGTGCAAATCTGATTGGCGGGACGGCCGTTGCGCCCGTTTTGGTTCAAGTTAAAATTGACCCGAAGTCATATTCACAAATCGTTCAGGATTTTGACAATCTAATGGTTCAAATGGCAGCCGCCGTTGAAAAATTGGGCGAAGATATGGCCGTAACATTAGGTGAAACGCTTGGAAATGCGTTGGCGGGTCAAGGAAACGGCATCGAAGGGTTTGTCCGTTCAGTTGTTGGGCAATTGGGTGAATTTGTTAAAACAGTCGGCAAAATGTTGATTGCATACGGCATAAGCGTTGAAAAATTCAAAACGGCGTTTGTTCAACCGGAAGCCGCGGTGGTTGCCGGTATTGCGATGGTTGCGTTAGGTACGGCGGTTGCAAGTCAAATGAGAACCGGCCCAAGCGTTAGCGCGTTTGCCGATGGTGGTATTGTAAGCGGACCAACATTGGGTTTGATGGGTGAATATCCCGGCGCGCGCAGCAACCCGGAAGTCATTGCACCTTTGGACAAATTAAAAACATTGATGAAGCCCGAACAATCATCCGGTTATGTTGCGCAAACGCACATCAGCGGACGCGATTTGGCCATCGTTTTGGAAAGATACAATAAAGATTCACGGCGCGGATAATGGCAAGGATTTACAAAGGTTCGTTTTTATCAATTACAAATGTTGAATACCGGGTTGAATTATGGGATTCACCATCAGGAACAACACCGGAAATTGTTGCGCGTTTATACAATGCACGGGTTCAATCAGCCGGCGGATATATTGAAGGCCAAACATGTTGTTTTGACAAATTAGAAGCATTGAATTCATCGGTTGAATTAACATTGGCCGGTGATGGAATCAGTATTGAAAGGCAAGGCGAATCAGATTCAGTTTATTCCAATTTTATCAGGCCATCACGGGCAATTGCCCAATGGGTGATGCCGGATCAAAATACATTGGATGATTTTGTCGGCATTCAAACCGAAGCCGAAACCGCATGGGCGATGTTGATTTATCGCAATGATTCATTGATCCATGTTGGCCGCGTATTGGCCGACCAAATGACGCGATTGCGCGAATCCATACAAAGCAAACCAATCATTGATTTGGTGGCTGTGGATGGCCTTGAATTGATGGATGGGTACAAAGTACAATCATCATGGTTTTCGGATGAATACATCACAATCAACCAGTTGTTTCGCCGTTGTTTGGACACATTGGATTTGTCGGATTATTGGGTTGTCAATGGAACGCCACAACAATATTTGTATGATGGCACATTGTTAAACGAAGATAATGCGGCCCGATTAGGGTTCGACATGTATAAACTTTTTGAATATACATTTTTGGAAAATTTTGATCCGTTTACGGATGTCAAAGTTATTGACACGGTTGGATGGCAAATTGAACCAAATTATATTTCAGCAAAACAAGCGTTGGAAAATGTGTTGTTGATGTTTGGGGCGCGATTCACTCATGAAAATGGCGCGTATTATGTGATCCCATTCAACGCGTATAATAACACGACATCAATCAATTTGCGTCAATATTCGTATACCGGGCAATATATCGGGACGACAACATATTCACACCGTCAAACAATTGGCAACGATGTTCGGCCATTGTGGATGGCAAAACCATCATTGTACTATCAACCAGCTGCACAATCGGTGACAATAAACACGCATCGTCAAAATGTGGCAAAAGCGTTGCGCAGTTACCCAAATACATCATCATCAACATTGTCGTTGATTGCCACGGATATTCCAACCGGAACATCACCGGATGCCGCACCGATGCGCATTCGTTTTATGGCAAAATCATTCAAACGATCCGACACATTGGGTGGGGTTTTGTATGTCGAAGATTCAACCGATGTTTACTACAATATCAGGTTGCGGAATTCGGGTGGCTCTTATGTTTATTTGGACGCGAATGGATATTGGTCCGCATCGGGGAATTCGGGAAATCAATTGTATCGCATGCCAACCAAAGACATCAAAGGCGGTTGGATCACATCGGAATTTGAATTGTCGGTGACAACCGCGCCGGTCGGTTACACCCGATTGGAAGTCAACATGTTTGTTCATGGTGTTATTCTTTCCTATTCGGGCGGTGGCAAATGGAAAAACGGCAATTCAGCGTTGAAGGATTTTTGGGGTTCAATTCAGGTTTCATTTGCAGATGCGTCACCATATCAAAATGCGGATTATATTTTTGACATCACGGAGGTCATCACCGCATCCACAGCCAATTTGGCGAATTCAACACCCATCACAATTGAATCGCCATATTATACGGATTCCCTGAAATACGGAATTGGTAATTGGTTGGTGTTTAACGGCACAACCGATGTTTTGGCATCGGATTGGTATGGCGGTTGGGATTCAATTACACACGGAACAATCACCAAAATGTTGGGGTTACAAATGGCATCGATTTACGCCAATTTTGTTCCGGTGGTTCGTGGAACATGGATTGATTCCGGGTCATTGACTGCAATCAAATCATTATATTTTGACAATTATTCATGGGTTTTGAACGGGGTCAAATACAATTGCCGTTCGGAACAATGGGATGGCGAATGGATTGGTGTTTCACCAGTTTATACCTTGACAACATCATCCGGCGAAGGTTTAAAAGTCGAGCAATCACAAACCGGGAATCTGAATAATCGTTTGAATTATGTTGAATCAGCGGTGACAAATTTGAATTCAGCGATTTCCAATGTTCCGCAACAAGTTTTGGAACATTTGGTCAATGATGCCGAAGGCGCGCCCGCATCGCAGCCAACATTGAACACCCGTTGGGAGGTGATGTTGAGTTATGACGATTCAACGGAATTGGTTAATTGGCGGATTCAGGAACACAATGCATCGGTGACATACACGGCCGGAACGCACACAATTACGAACGGTTATGAATTGATAATTGGCGATAGTACGGATGGGAATGTAATTGTGAATTTACCAAATGCGACGGAAAGCAAGGGCAAAAAATATTATTTCAAAAAGATTGCCAATCCACACACATTGACAATTTCGGGCAATGGATACAACATTGATGCCAATGCAACAAAGGTGTTAAATCAAAACTATGAAACATGCACCGTCATTTCAAATGGCGTTCAATGGTATTTGGTATAAATGTTGCAAATGTTTATTGTTGTGATGTTATTTTCGAAGCATTATGGCAGAAGCATCAATTGACATCGTTGCCGGATACGATGGATTTAAATATCATTCCGCGGCGACCGTGACATCGGTAAGTTATGACGCGTTGGTTGTTCAAAGTGATACCGTGTTCACATCGTTCACAGTTACGCAAGAAAACGGAACATCAACCAATGTTTTGTCGGCGCGTGGCATGTCGGGAATTACTTTTCAACAAGGCGCATATTTGCCCGCCGGCAAAGGCAGCAAAATCACCGGATTTGTAATCAGCACCGGAAGCGTAATCGCATATTAAAATGATTGGAATCAGCGCATTAGGAATTGGCATTCGAAGCGCACAATATTTGGGGCAAGGTTGGCCCATCGTTGTTGCGTACAAAAGCCGCGTGACCGCCGATGGCGGTTTCTGTGAAGGTGTTTCATGTATGTTAAACAAATTAAACAATCTATAAATGTCAGATTTATTGAATTCCGCGTCATTGGTCATGATACCAAGCGGATACAAAGAGGATGTTGTTTATTCTCAAATTCCCACAAACGGAAGTGGCGATTTGTCATTCACCCGTGCATCCAACGGAACCCGAATAAATAGTGCGGGGTTGGTGGAGGTTTGCCCGTGGAATTTGTATAGTTATTCGGAAATTTTTTCAGGGGGTGGGTGGTTTAACGATGGCACATCAACCGCAACCAACAATTTTGCAACTGCACCCAATGGAACTATGACCGCTGCAAAAGTGGTTGCAAATACTGCAAACGGCTATGCGTATAAAAGCACTATTGTAGCGCCAAATACATACACTTTAAGTTATTATGTCAGAGCGAGTGCAAATACAACGATGTCAATAGCAATCAATGACCCAGGTGGCAGCGGAAGTAGCGTTAAATCCAATATTGCAGTTACAACGCAATGGCAAAGGATTGAACATTCGGCGTTAGTGACATTAGGGACAAGTTTTTATATTGATTATGCTGCATTACAAACAGGCGTTGATTATTTTATTTGGGGCGCTCAGGTCAATCTTGGAAGCACCGCCAAACCCTATTTCCCCACTACCGACCGCCTAAATGTTCCACGCCTTACCTACCAAAATGGGGGCGGGGGGTGTCCGAGTTTGTTGTTGGAGAAGCAGAGTACGAATTTGTTTACCTATTCGGAGCAAATGGATAACTCCGATTGGTTCAAAAATAATTTGACAATAACCGCAAATTCTACAACTTCACCCGATGGAACGCAAAACGCGGATTTGTTGGATGACGGAACGGCATCAAGTACACAACATTGGATTTATCAAGGTACATCATTCTCAAATAGCACCGCCTACACTATTTCATTTTACGCAAAATATGTAAGCCGTAAATATATGGCGGTAAACATTTACAATGGTTCGACATCGCAATATGTTGTTTACGACATTCAAAATGGTTCGGTGTATGGTTCAACGGGCGATGTTACTGCGTCAATTACAAGCGTTGGTAACGGATGGTATAGGGTTGTTTATACACGCACAATGTCGGCAAGTGGTTCGCCAAACTTTCGTATTGCAATGGCAGATGACACGGGAAATGAAACATACACGGGAAGCAATAAACAAGTTTATTTGTGGGGAATGCAATGCGAAGCGTCAAGTTATCCAACTTCGTATATTGTTTCCACATCATCAAGCGCAACAAGGGTGGCGGATGCTTGTTTTAAGACGGGCATTGGTTCGTTGATTGGGCAGACGGAGGGGGTACTTTTTGCGGATGTTAATTGGATAGTTAAACCAGAAGCGGGTTCGCCTATTGTTGGAATTTTAACTTTAAATAACAATGTTGCAAATCTAGATAATTGTATAATTTTGGGCATTGAAAGACAATCGGGCGGAACTAATAGAGTTTATTCCTTCGTTCAAAATTCAGGGTCAACGGTTGCGGGATTATTTGGCTCAAACATTACAAATGGTCGTTATAAAATAGCATTTGCATACAAAAACAATGACTTTGTTTTATATGTGAATGGTGTACAAATTGCAACCGATACTAGCGGAACCCCTCCAACTACAAGTGAAGTTTTAGTTGGTCAAAGATTCCAAGGGGATAGTTTTTTAATGAATGATTCAATAAATGAAACCGTCCTTTTCAAAACCCGCCTAACCAACGCCGAATTGGCATCCTTAACAACTCTATAAAATGAAATTTCAAAAATTCGAGTTCACCCCTACCGAATGGGCAACACTCCAAAAAGACATACAACAAACCACAACCACACCAGACGGGGAAACCGTGACAACTTGGAAAGATTGCGCAGTTGTTGAAATTGGGTTTATTTGTTTACAATGGGGGCAAGTCGATGACAAACCCGTTTGTGTTAAGCAAAGCGACAAATGGGCGGTCGACATTCTATTCTATTCAGAACCCCCCGCATCATTTGCCCCGTTTGAGGTGTGGCCCGACCCGATGGGGATACACACATTCAGCGGTGATGATTCACTTTATTTGAAAGGGTATTGTGAGAAATTCCCCGATTCACCTTTTTGCGTAATCCCAACACCAAATGAACAAATTTAATAATGACACCACGGCGGCGATTGCCACGGCCATTTCAGGCAGTTCAGCAATTATCACCTTCACGCAAACTTATCAGCCAATCCTTACCTTTGTGGTGGGCATTGTTGGTCTTATTTCGGGTTTGTTGGCGGTGGTTTATTACAGTAAAAAAATCAATCGCATCAAATGACAGTAAAAAAGCAAGTTAACGCAAACGCATTGCCCGTTTCGTTTGACCAGTTCAAGAAAAACCCGGTGGCCGCGGTGGCATTTTGTATGTTGGCGGCCGTTTCATATTTATACTACGATGTCAAAAGTTCGTACACCGAACAAATCGAAAAAGCCAATCAAAAAATTGACCAATTGGATTTGAAGGTTGACCGGATGTCATCAGCGTTGAAAAAATCGGATTCGGCATTGTCGGCCGCAATTACGGAATTGCGAATCATTAACACCGTTAAAAAGTTATGAAAACGATTTTAACGGCCTTTGTTGCCATCATTTTGACATTAGAAATGATTTACCCGGTCGGGGCTGTAAACACGCCCAATGTGGACGAAATCGAACAAATGTTGAAGCGCGTTGAAAACAACATGAAAATGGCATCCAATGTTGTTTCCGCTGCAAAGAAGCAAGGCGAACAATTGGTTGAAAACAAAGTTGCCGAAAAGGCCGAATTAAAAGAAGCCGTTGCAACCGCCGAAACAAAAATCGAGGCGATGACATCAACCATGTTGTTCATGGGCGTTGACACCGGATTGGTTGGCATGGACACCGCATCAATCAACAACATGTTAAAATTAAACGGCTTAAAATAATGGCAAAGGCAAAAACATCATCCGGTGTGAGTTGGCAACCAAAGCCAAAGCGCAAAAACAAAGGTGTTCACTCAAAAAATAATAAACCCGCAAAAAAATATCGCGGTCAAGGCAGATGAAAAAGATTTTTCAAATATTTCAGGGCGACAAAGGCGAATTCAGTTCCAAACGATTTGTTGGAATTGTCGGATCATTCATTTTGTTTGGGACAATGGCCCACAATTCATTGTCACCCCAAGACATCGCGCCATCCAAAGAATTGGTTGAAGCGGTTGAATGGATTGTGATTTGTTGTTTGGGATTCACATCCATCGACAAATTTGCAAACACCAAAAACGATGCGGAAAGTTGATTTGACCATTTTATTGTTGGTGTTGTTATTTGTTGGTGGGTTTGCCTATGTTCATTTTGCAGTTCCAAAACAAACCAATGTTGTTCATGGCCCGGCCATCAGAGTTGTTCAAAAAGAATTCGACACATTGCAAATCATTAAAAACAAATACAAAACACTACATGACACGCAAATACTTATTCAAAGCAAATATGAAACACTTTTTGTGGCTTATCATGGCGATACAAGTTGCGCAGCCACACGCCGCATCATCGCAATGCATCGATTCCTTGACAGTTGCGGAAAATAATTTATATTTATTAAAAGGCGCGGAGGCGCGCGAACAATTGGCGTTGTGCCGGGAATATCGCAAAATTGATTCCGAGGTCATCGCACAACAAGAACGGATCACAAACAAATTGTTGGATGAAATCAAAAAGCGTGACGAACGATTTTACCAGCTGCGCAAAGTGACAATTGCATTGGGCGTTGGTTTAATTATCTTTGTATTGTTATGATTACAATTGCAGATTTGAAACGCACAATGGCCGCCAAAGGTTATGCATTTTTTGAAAATGGGGATTTCAATTTGAACATCATTGGTGTTCGAAATTCAGCAACCGGGCAAAAGGTCACAAACGCATTTGATGACAAAATCGTTGTTGCCTACAAAGAAAAGGACAATTGGTTCATCAAAGAATGGGCAATCACCACCGACAATGGCGCGGGGACGGCCCGAATGAAGCCCGGACAATATCGCGGTTCACATCACATTGGATTGCATCAGGGCAAATATGAAGCGTTGAAACAATGTGGCCCGGTGACTGTATTCCGTGATGACATCAAAGATGGCGTGTATAATGAGAACGCAACGCAAACGGGCGTGTTTGGCATAAACATTCACAAAGCCGGTGTTGATTCCGTTCAAGTCAACAATTGGTCCGAAGGTTGTCAGGTGTTTAAACGCACAGCCGATTTCAACCAGTTTATGTTGTTAGCAAAAAAAGCGGCCGCCTTGCATGGCAACCGCTTCACATATACTTTGATTACTTCAAACGATTTCGCGTTAAAATAGGGTTATTTACCCATTTTCGCGTTGTTTGCTGCAATGTCGACCACTTCATCGGCCGAATATAACCCCATCATGATTTCGGGGGCGTATAAACGACCAAAAAAAGCCGCCGCCCGATATTTCAACATCAATTCGGGCATTGTTTTCCATTTTGATCCGGGTTTATCCAACCATCCTTCCAACTTTGCCATTTCCATCGTCACCGTTGGGCCTTCCAAAATTGCGCCTGATTGTTTATCCATTGTGACCGCCTTGCATGATGTTGGTGTTGATTCAAACCGCAGCGTTCCAAATCGCCCGCATGAATTTAATGAGGCGATGATAAATGATGAACCCCATGATGGTCGTCCGTGGATGATGTGCAAATTTTGCATGACCATCAAAGGCGATGCGTTCATCCGATGGGCCATTTCTAATGCCACCATCGTGTTTGCAATGTTTCCTTTGTACTGATTCGGAACAAGGTCGGATGATGACAATAATTTTGCGATTCTTTGGGCGTGTTCAAATTGCGCCGGGGCAAACACTTGACCGGATTCACCAGTTGTGTTGCTGTTGATGATTGTTAATTCGTTGTTTTCCATTGTTCAGCAAATATACACAATGTTGCAAATGTCAACAAAGGATGCGCGATATTTGCGCAGATTCATCCAAACTTATCGTTGTTTCATCATTGTTGATTTAAGGGGCGGCCGCCGATGGTTGCCCCTTTTTTCGTTCAATACGAAAATTTTTTAAAAAAATGTCACAAATGTTTTTTTGTTTGCAAAATGTGTTTTAACATTGCATCAACAATTAAGAAAAACGACATGGATTTAATCTACCTTATCATTTTAACGCCCATTACCATTGCGGTGATGTATGGCGCGCATTGCATCAAATTGAATTCAAAGCGATTCAACGAAATGCCGGAGGCCAAACCCTATCAATTTGAACGCGATGAATACATCCCGGAATTCAATGAATTCACGCAAATGTTGGTTCAACGCAGAATGTACAAAGGCAAAAACAAATAAAACAACGATAATGATTTACATTTTTTTAACCATCAGTTGCGTCACCGCATTCATTTTGTGGTTGATGTACAATGCCAGTCGCGCGCAAGTTCGCGGCCTTGAAAAAAGCGTTTGGAAACAAAACAAAGTCATTTTTGACAATGAATCAAATTTGATGGCGCAGAAATCGCAGATTGCCGGATTGACCGACAAATTGCACACATTTTCAAATTTGTATCAGGATGTTCAACGCAAATACGAAGATTCGATGATCCGTGATGCCGCCATCCGTGAAAAAGCCCGCATTGCAAAACAAAAGCAACGCGCAAAGAAAAAGGAGGCCGGCAAATGAGCGCAAAAATAATGGCGTTCATGCGCCAAATAAACGAAGGCAAAGTTGAAACCAACCGCGCCAAAATCTTTGTGGCAATCCAAAAATGGAATTGCGTTTCCACAAAAACATTGATTGACAATTTCGGATTGCATCCAACCGTGACATCGGTTTTGTCATCACTTGAATCAGATGGTTTGATCCGCAAATGTGGTGAAATTGAAATTGGGGGGCGCGTATTTTCACAATGGGCGGCGCATTCCAATATTGATGGAATCATGGCGCATAAACGCGACATCGAAGAAAAGAAAAAAGCGCAATGGATTAAGCGGGCGCAAAATGCCGGATGGATTGACAATCAAGTTGCGTATTTTTTAACAAAACATGTATTGGATGGAAAATAAAGTCATGACACCAATGGCCCAGTTGATTGAATTCATGGAGGCATTTGAAAAAGTAAAATTCAGGGATTCAGAAAAGGAATATTGGTTGATGAAAGAAAAGATTGAAAACCAAATGGCCTACAATGCCGGTTTCAGTTTTGCCCACAAAAGATGCAAAGAAAAGTTTATTTGGTCGCATGAATCATGAGTTGGAAAATCATTTTATTAATACAATTGCACATTTTGGTGGCGTATGTCATCGGGTATAAATTAGGGAAACAAGATGCAAAGAATCACGGAAATGGTTGAAATCGCAATTGGCGATGAACCAACAATCACAAAAACACAATTAAAAGCCATTTTAAGCGTAATTAAGGACACCGAAACGAAAATTTTGGTTAAGGTACACAAAGACGGTAAAAACACAATTTTAAGCAATGAAACAAGCCACAACGCAATCAAAAGATTATTTTCGTGAATTTGTCAAAGAACGCAGCAAAAACGCGCGGTTGTCATTAGACATCATTCGAATGCGTGACCAGTACGAACGCGAAATCGCTACATTAAAAAATGAAATTATTTATCCCAAAGTAAAATTTAAAACAACATTGGACATTCAACATGAAAACGCCGTTAGCCGGTTGGATTTGATGAATCAGGTGTTGCAATGTCTTTGTGAAGTCGGATCAATGACACCGGGAAAAATAATGGGTCGATTGCGCGAAGGTGATGTCATAATGATTCGGCACATGTATTCATTTATTTTGCGCCGTCATTATCATTTTACATTTGAGCAAATCGGAAACAAATTGGGGCGCGACCATTCGTCAATCATTCACGCCGTGAACACATTTGAATCATGGAAAAAGACCGACCGACATGCGCGCCAGCTGTACAAAAAAGCGTTGGAAATTTTAAAATTGGAAAGCGATGGAGAAAGCGAGTAACACATACAAAGAACGCCAAACAGTCGCAAACATGTCGGAAATGTGGTTTGTTGATTACATGGAATCGGTTGGAATGCCAGTTCAAAGGGTTGGGTTTAACGAAAAAGAAATGAACATCAATGGGTTTTGGAACATTCATCGGTTGATCCGGTCATTGCCTGATTTTGTATATTTCAACGCCAAAAAACAACGCATGATGTATTTCCATATTAAAGGAACAAATAAGATGAAAATTGACGATGTTATTAATTACAGCGCATTTGAATTCCTTTTTGGTTTGAATGCTGATTTGTTCATTGTTTTTATGTTTGAACCGGGCAAGCCAATCAAACGAACCATGCGCCAAATACGGGAAATGATGACCGGATTGACAATCGCAAAATGGCATGATGGCAAACAATATGTTGCATTGAATTTAAAACAATTAGATGGCAAAGGATAAAAAATCATTTGTGTTGTATTGCGATATTATACACACAATCGAACAATTAACGGATGAGCAAGCCGGACACCTATTCAAACATGTTTTGTATTATGTGAACGACCTGAATCCCGACACCGATAATGTCATCACCAAAATTGCATTCGAGCCAATCAAACAACAATTGAAACGCGATTTGGTGCGATACGAAAAAATCCGTGAACGCAATTCATTAAGCGCACGCATGCGATGGGATGCGAACGCATGCGAACGCATGCCAAACGATGCAAAAAATGCCGATAATGATAATGATAATGATAATGATATAAATATAGTATTGGAACAAAAAGCAAAAAAGCCAAAAAGGTTCAGCAAACCGCCGGTTGATGATGTGCGTCAATACATGGCCGAATTAAACATGAATGACATGTCACAACGATTTGTTGATTACTACGAATCAAATGGATGGAAGGTTGGCAAAAATCCGATGAAGGATTGGAAGGCAGCCGTTCGAACATGGAAACAACAAAACAATGATAAACAACCAAAACAAGAATCTTTTTACAAACCCTTAAAATTTGACTAATAATGTGGATTGAAGAAATTAACCAAAACACCGCCGTGGTGGTATTCAACGGCAACCATTTATTCACCGGGACATGGTATGAATGTTCGCTATTTATCAAACAATACAATGAGCAATAAAAAAACAACAATGTTGACACCGCAACAAAAAGCCGACCAGTTAATCAATAAATTCCTTTTTGTCAATTCAGAATCAGTTGAATTGGTGACGGGTGAATGTGATGTGATTTTTTCATTAAACAAAAGCGATGCGATTGAATGCGCGTTGATTCATGTCAATGAGTTAATCGCAGAAATGCGCGACAATGAATTAAATTTCCAAATCAAAACACCGCATGGCGTGTTTGTTTATTGGGATGTCGTGAAACACGAAATCAAACAAAAACAATGAGCAACAATAAACAAAGTATGAAATGAAAACATTCATAATCACAATCGAAATCGAACACACCGACCGTCAATTCAATTCTTATCCGGTGCAAACATTCATTGCGGAAATTGGTTCACCAGCTGCAAATTGGGTCAAAACAATGAAAAAAGCATTTCGGGAAACAACATTGGGTGAAAAAGCCGAATCGATAACCGTTGAATATGCGATCCGCGAACAAACAAACCATGTCCGAATTGTCATGGGCAATGTAAACAACATTGACAAATGGCGCGTGTATGTCAATCAGGAATTGAAATTTGAATCCGAAAATTACACACACGCATTGGCAATCGCACAATACTACAAACAACAATGACGAACGAAGAATATATCATCAGTCAATTAGCGTTTTATTCTGAATTGCATCATCATTTGCCAAAGATTCAATCAAAATGGTTTACAAATAAATCATTGGGCAAAATAGTTAAAGCGATGCGCATTGTCTATGAATCAGGCGAAACCGTCAACCCGTTCACCATTCGGAAATATTTGGATCGAGCGGAAACAATATTGGCCGCGCAATTATCGGCCGCATGTTCGGGATTGCCATCAATCAAAAATCAGGTCATCGAACTACAATACAATTTTGTTTTAAACAATATCAAAAACCGGGTCATTGGTTTGAATTTTGACGGTGGGTTGATTGAAGCAAAGGCGCAATTGCAATCAATTATTGATGAAGCACAAATTGACATTGGCCATGAGCCGAAAGACATCAACGCCGTTTCCAAAGATGTCATGACCAACATTGTCGATGCAATGTCGCGCGGCAACCAGTTGACCGGAAAACCATCAGGTTGGCGCAAACTTGACAAAGCGATTGGAGGTTACAACGCCGGTGACATGATTGTTGTGGCCGGTCGCCCCGGAATGGGAAAGACGGCAATTGCATTGACATTCGCCCATGATTTCGCGTTGCGTAATGGCCGCGCATTGTTCCTATCATTGGAGATGTCAAACGAACAATTGGCCAAACGCTATGTATCACTCATTGGTGAAATACCAAATGGACGCATTCGTAATCATTCATTGTACAAAGAAGAAATCGACAATGTTCAACAATTCCTAAATACACCACCGATGACATTCCACATTGATGACGATCCGGATAATTCATTGCAAATGATTCGTGGCAAATGCAAATTGCATAAGGCAAAACACGGATTGGATTTGATTATCATTGATTACATTCAGTTGATTCGAGTAAACAAAAGCCATTCGCGTGAACAAGAAATCGCAGAGATTTCACGCGGGTTGAAGTTGATGGCAAAGGAATTGAAATGCACCGTGATGATATTGGCGCAGTTATCACGCAAACCCGAAGAACGCGCAGACAAACGCCCATTGTTATCAGATTTGAGGGAATCAGGTGCAATCGAACAAGATGCGGATGTTGTGTTGTTTCCGTTCCGTCCGGCCTATTATGACAAAGAACAACCGCCAATTGAACAAGCCGAATTGATTATCGCAAAGAATAGGCATGGGGAATCCGGGGTGATTGATGCGACATTCGATGGCAAGTTAACGAAGTACACGGAGATAAAAACATGAGGCACGGATCGTTATTTAGCGGAATAGGCGGGTTTGACCTTGCATCAGAATGGATGGGGTGGGAAAATGTTTTCCATTGTGAATGGAATCCGTTTGGGCAAAAAGTATTGAAACATTATTGGCCAAAGGCCGAATCATTTGAAGACATAACAAAATCAGATTTCACAAAATATGCAAACAAAATTGACATTCTCACAGGAGGATTCCCATGCCAACCATACTCCCAGGCAGGGCAACGCAAAGGCAAAGAAGATGAACGCCATTTATGGCCACAAATGTTACGAGCAATACAAGAGATTAAACCAAAGTACATCGTGGGGGAAAATGTTTTTGGGTTGCTTAATTGGAATGGAGGGATGGTATTCGACGAGGTGCATTCTGACTTGGAATCTGCGGGGTACGAAGTCCAGGCCGTGGTTATACCTGCGGCGGCGGTCAATGCCCCACACGGACGAGATAGAGTATGGTTCGTTGCTACCAACACCCAATTCAAGTCCGAGGGAAGTGACGGAGGAACAAACGATGAAACGCAAAGAAACATACGGAGGGGAAACGAGGGCGATGTACTTGGAACATTACGCAGTGATGGGATTATTACCGACACCAACGGCATCAGCAATTGGGGAAAGTCAAAGCAATCACCAGCTGCACATAAGCAAGGACGGAGTAGCAAAACCAATACGGGAATCGGGAATGAAGGGGAACAGCAATTTATACGCGACATTGCAAGTGAGGGGGATGCTACCAACACCAACGGCCCAGGAGGGGCAAAAGATAACGGGATTGGAAAATCAGGATTTAATGACCAAACGAGTTCGGCAAATAGTTGGGACAACTTCCCAACTCAATCCCCGATTTGTGGGGGAGATGATGGGCTTCCCACCGAATTGGACGGAATTACCTTTTCAAAGTGGCGAGCAGAATCAATAAAAGCATACGGTAATGCCATCGTTCCACAGGTTGCATTGGAGATATTCAAAGCCATTGAACGCGTTGACAATGAGATGTTGTAATTGTTTACAAAAATTTTAATATAACTTTGCATCATGCCGACATTCCCATCAAAGAAGATTCAGAACAAAGAAGTTCACACGGCGCATCGTCATCGTGAACCACGGTATCACACAACCGCATGGCGCGCGTTGCGTCAATCGATATTGCGTGACGAACCTTTGTGTCGTCAATGTCGTGACAATGGCATCATCAATGTTGCGCAAATGGTCGACCATATCAATCCCGTTCGATTGGGTGGATCGTTCCATGATGTCGACAACTTGCAACCATTGTGCAATTCATGTCATGCGGTGAAGTCAGGCAAGGAATCAAAACAATTCTAATTCTGGGATGAAATACGCACGCACGCACACCGACACCAAGAAAAACGCGCATTGTGACCGATATGTTGACCGGGTGGGGGGTGTTTATTCCCACGGCGACCGATGGTTAACCGCTGGGTCATTCTTTTTCACACCCGTGCAAAAATAGGAACAAACCATTTTAAGGCGATTTAAGACAACCAAAATGAGAGGACGACCCAAAGTGCCAACCGAAGTCAAAAAATTAAAAGGAACGGCGCAAAAGTGCCGAATTCTTGAAAATGAAATGACCATGACAACAACCAAAGAAGAACCAACCACGGAAATTGAATTTAAAACGCCACGCGCCAAAAAGATTTTTGACGAAATGTGTTTTGAACTGAAAAAAATCAACATGTTGGTTGGCGTGGATTTGGGAATCATCGCGATGTATTCCGAAGCGGTGGCCAATTATTATGTTGCCGTTGAAAAATGCGAGGAACAAGGCATGGTCATTGAAACGCAGCAAGGCCCAAAGGTCAACCCGTGGTTTACAACAAAACAAAATTGCGTGAAACAAGCGATGCAATTAGGGCAATTGATTGGCGTGACCCCATCAGCGCGCGCCCGAATTCCAAACACAAATCAAAAGCCGGTTTCAAAATTAGAATTACTCAAATCAAAATCAGCATGAAAAAGATAAAACACAAACCCGCATTTGAAATCGAGCAACAACTGGTTGTTCCAAAATTCCGAATTGTTGGGAATGGGAATTGTTGGCAAATTGAACGCCACGATGGCGAAGGATATAAACCAATCCACCGCGATGGTTCGTTCATTGACATGGATCAGTTCGAATTGCCGTTTGTTTATCGCAACGAATCAATTGCCAAAGACAATTTGAAATTCCTTGAAAACCGGAATTGAAAACACAAAGGCGCATCAATATGCGTTGAATGTGATTGATGGCAAAATTCACGCATGTGAATTGGTGAAACACGCATGTCAACGATATATTGATGATTTATCGCGTTTTGAATTTAACGCGGCATTTGCGCAACATGCCATTAATTTCATCGAAGAATTGGAACACACCACCGGCGAGCATGCCGGACGCAAATTTTTGTTGGAAGGATGGCAAGCGTTTATCATTTGGAATCTTTTTGGATTTTTGAATCCGGATGGATCACGCAGATTTTCACGCGCATATGTTGAAGTTCCGCGCAAAAATGGGAAATCGACATTTTCATCCGCGGTCATGTTGTATGGCCTGATTGCCGATGATGAAGCCGGCGCGCAGATTTATTCAGCGGCCACAAAGTTGGATCAGGCCATGATGGTGTTTGGCGAATCCGTAAGGATGGCCCAAAACACGGAATGGTTGAAGGATGCAGTTGTTGTCAATAATTCAGTTAACAACCGCAGAATCATCCACGAACAAAATTTGTATAAACCATTAGAGTGGAATCCAAACAAACAAGATGGATTGAACACGCACATGGCCGTGATTGATGAATACCACGCGCATCCAAATGATGAATTGTACAATGTAATTTTCAACAGTATGGGCGCACGCCGTCAACCATTGTTGTTCACCATCACAACGGCCGGGTTCAACCGCGAATCGGCGTGTTATCGCCACCGGGGCTATTGCGTCAATGTGTTAAACGGCGCAATCAAAGACGATGCATTGTTTTCGGTGATTTACACATTGGATGATGGCGATGATTGGATGGATGAAAAAGTATGGGCAAAAGCGAATCCCAATTGGGGCGTTTCAGTTTACCCGCGCAAATTGCAGCAAGCGTTGACCGAAGCCAAAGAATACACATCGAAAGAAGTTGAGTTCAAAACAAAGTTGTTGAATGTATGGACCGACACGGAACAAACATGGATTTCAGACAACATTTGGAAACAATGCGATGGCGATGACGAATTAGAAGGTGAACAATGTTTTGGTGGATTGGATTTGGCATCAACTGGTGATTTTTGCGCATTCACTTTGTATTTTCCGCACAATCACGCGGTGCGAACATGGTATTTTTTACCCGAAGAATCGGTCAAAAAAAGAAATGACGCAGCCGGGCAAGCGATTCGCGAATGGGTGGCCAAAGGTCACATTATTGCAACCGATGGGAATGTCACGGATTACGGGTTCATAAAAGCCAAAATTTGTGAACTTGCCACAAAATTCGACATTAAGGATGTAGCATTTGACCGTTTTAACGCTTCGCAGCTGGTAATTGAATTGCAAAACGAAGGGTTGACCATGTTTCCATTTGGTCAAGGTTTTGTAAGCATGTCAACGCCAACAAAGGAATTGGAAAGATTGGTTAAGGATGGGAAATTGCGTCATGCCGGGAATCCGGTCACGCGATGGATGATGTCAAATATTTTGTTGCGCACCGATCCGGCCGGCAACATTAAAATTGACAAAGGCAAATCAGGTGACAAAGTGGATGGCCCGGTTTCCATTGTCATGGCATTAGGAACGGCAATGCAATCCGCATCAAAAGAAAACAATTCCGATTTTTGGTTTGTAACTTTGTAAAAAATTGAACGACAATGAAATCCGATGCATGGTTGACCTACATTGACGAATTCATGAATGAATACTATCGTGAGTTACCAAATTTTAAGTCATACAAAGATTGTTATGAAGCAATCGAAGAAAGACACAAGGCCATTTTTGACCGGCCGCGATTTAGTTCGTACACCGTTTTTCGGTCAATGTTGTCGCGTTGGCTGAAAACAAATAGATAATGTTGCAAATGTTAATTCACAAAATAATAAATTCGCCCCATGCAGTTTAGCATGAAAAGATTGTTTCAAGGCAAAGGCGTTGAAAAACGGTCATCGTTGGCATACCCAACGGAATGGTTGGTCAATTCCTTGAATTCCGTATTTGGGTATCAAACCAAATCGGGGCAAGCCGTAAACCCACGCACCGCATTGTCAATTGCAAGCGTTCACGCATGTGTTCGCGTGATTGCAGATGGAATCGCGGGGTTGTCACTCAAATTGTATTATGATGATGGCAAAACGCGTGAAACAAAAATGGTTCATTATACCACACCGGTATTGAACGAGCCAAACCCATACCAAACCAAATTTGATTTTGTTAAATACATGGCATCGGATTTGGCGTTGCGGGGCAATGCTTATGCATTCATTAACCGCGATGCACGATATTTGGCCATCGCGTTACATCCGATTTGTCCTGATTATATCACACCGGTGATGCAAGATGGCCAACTGTTTTATCATTGCACGGCAAAAGGATTCCCAAACACCATCCCCGCAACCGACATGTTGCATTTCAAAGGGCAATGTTTGGACAATCCGTTGGTTGGTGTTTCACCAATCGTGTTGCATGCGGAAACATTGGGAATTGATTTGGCTGCAATTTCAGGCAATGCCGGCGTGTTCAAAAACGGCGTTTTAAAATTCCTTTTGACATCAGATTCGCAAATCAAACCCGAGCAAGCCGGACCGCTGAAAAAAGGTTTGGACGATGTGATTGATGGCGCGGCCCGTTCGGCGGTTTTGCCAAATGGAATCAAAATGGAAAAATTGTCATTGACACCCGAAGAAGCGCAATATTTAGAAGTTCGGAAATTCGATGCCGAAGAAATTGCCCGGATCTTTGGTGTTCCGGCATCCATGATTGGCGCAAAAGACGGCATCAAATCGAGTGTTGAACAAGAATATCAGGATTTCTACATGAGAACATTGATGGCATACGCAATCAATATGGAACAAGAAATGGCGCGCAAATTGTTGACCGAAGTTGACAAAATGACCCATTATTTCAAATTTAATTTCAACTCATTGTTGCGTGCATCAGCAAATGACCGCGCGGATTTTTACAACAAAGGCATCCGCGGTGGTTGGTTGTCACGCAATGAGGCACGCGAATTCGAAGATGCAAACGGATTTGATGGTGGTGATGAATATTTAATTGAAACCAATTTGATGCCATCATCAAAGATTGACGCATACATGGATGCAAAAATTGAACAATTGATGGCAAGCGCAGACAAAAACAACAACCCCTATGGGGTAAATAATACCGAAGTAATTTAAAATGAAACAAGAACGCAGAACCATCACCGGAACAGTTCACGCACGCGCCATCGGCGATGGCATGCCCAAAGAAATTGGAGGTATTGCCGCCGTTGTTAACAGCGTGACCGATTTAGGGTATTTCGAAGAAGTCATCACCCCCGGTGCGTTTGATTACGCATTATCACGCGAATATGACATCCGCTGTTTGTTCAACCATGAAGCGGAATTGATTTTGGGCCGTACAAAGGCCGAAACATGCAAAGTGTTTGTCAATGCTGATGGCAATTTGGAATACACATGGATTCCCGATTACGAAAACCCAACACACATGTCCGTGGTTCGTTCAATCATGCGTGGTGACATCACACAATCATCATTTGCGTTCACCATCAAAGAACAAACATGGACCGATTCAACCAAATATGGAACAATGGGCAAACGCACAATCACAATGATTGATGAATTGTTTGATGTTTCGCCGGTAACTTATCCCGCCTATTCAGAAACGGAAGCCGATGCGCGTTCAATCATCAAAATGCGTGATGAAGAATTGCAAATCCAAGCCGCGGAACAATCACAAATTGATGCGGACATTTTGAAAGTTGCATTGTTGAGATACAAAAACCTTTAAAACAAACAAAAAATCATGAATAAAA
>Ga0315909_10002756_pt1 | contig 22168 bp, 20 predicted proteins | sample LakEriMetagenome_11_FD_203527 | JGI IMG/M metagenome (GOLD analysis project Ga0315909, IMG submission 203527) | Freshwater fungal communities from buoy surface, Lake Erie, Ohio, United States - Buoy 2 MA125 | ecosystem: Environmental > Aquatic > Freshwater > Lake | place: USA: Lake Erie, Ohio...
GGCGCGCTGTTGGCGCCGGCTGAAGATTCACGTACACATAAGCGACGCGTACTTCCGCGTTACGCATCTGTGCATCGCGCAGCATCACCGACCACGGAACGGGTTTGTCTTCTTCGTCCGGCAGGGGAATGTCGGTGTCACCCGAGACCATCTGGCGCTGCGCACCACGAACCTGAAAATACACATTGTCGACATCGTCTGCGCGCAAAATGTCGCGTGCGGAATAGGGCAACTCGGCGCTGACCTCGCCATCGACTTCTTTGACTTGCTGCGCAATTACGGTAACACGGTCTTCCAGCGCGCGATCGAAAGGTTCGTTGGCAATCGATTTGGCAATCAGGTAGGTCACGCCAATGCTGATTGGCCAGATCAGCAGCAAAGGCATCAGCATCCAGTCCAGTATTTCGCCAAACAGCGAGTGCTGGCTATTGGTGTCTCGTAAGGTGTCGGCAGGAACGGCTTTTCCTGGCTGGCTGCGCGGAGAGTCCACGGTTAAAGTTAGCCAGTGCCGGTTTCAGGGTGTTGTGCCGGGGCGAATTTCTCAAGGCAGTAACCAAGCCCTCGCACTGTGGCAATGCGGATTCCACCGCTTTCGATTTTTTTTCGCAAGCGATGCACATAGACTTCGATGGCATTGTTGCTGACCTCTTCGCCCCATTCGCACAGATGGTCGACCAGTTGGTCTTTCGAGACCAGCCGCCCGCTGCGCTTGAGCAGTACCTCCAGCAATCCCAGCTCGCGTGCGGAGAGATCAATCATGTGATCGTTCATGTAGGCGATTCGGCCAACCTGATCAAAGCTCAGCGGGCCATGGCGAATGACGGTCGGGCCGCCCCCGGCCCCACGTCGCGTCAGCGCCCGCACCCGCGCTTCCAGCTCAGAGAGCGCAAATGGCTTGGCCATGTAGTCATCTGCGCCCAGATCAAGCCCCTTGACCCGCTGCTCGACGGAATCCGCTGCTGTCAGAATCAGCACCGGCACCCGGGATTCGCGGGTGCGCAGACGTCGCAATACCTCGAGTCCGGATATCACCGGCAAATCCAGATCGAGAATCAGCAAGTCGAAATCTTGCGTAGAGAGGGCGTTGTCGGCAGCCTGTCCGGTGTTCACGCAATCGGTCACGTAGCCGGATTGGCGCAACGAGCGTGTCAGGCCATCGGCCAGCACACTGTCATCTTCCGCAAGCAGGATACGCATGTGTTTGTCTTTATAGTGATGGTTTGCGTTGTGCGGCGCCGATCGCCGCCCGGCATTTATCAGGCATCCTCTCGCAAGTCTATTGTCTTTGGGTGTTGCCATCAACAAAGCATCTGTCAGGGTATTCTCGCCCAAATTATTTTTTTGATAAGTAATTGCGGCTCAAATTGATGTTTCAACTTTTTTGGCAACGAAAGCTTGGCCAAGTCCCTGATTTCTAAGACGCCGGGGGAGCATAGTCGCTCCGCCGTCGCGTGAAATCCTGATGTTTCTGCGGCGGCCCCTGCAATCGATCTGAAATTACGCTTGCCTAAGCCACTGTTTTTTTATACAGTGCTGGCTGACGCTTTTGGCGTCCCCGCCACAGCATCAGGCAAACCTACTTACCGAACTGAGAGAGCATTCATGGACGACAAAAAAGCCCCAAACTCTGAAAAAGCCAAGGCACTTGGCGCGGCGCTCGCACAAATCGAGAAGCAGTTCGGCAAGGGTTCGGTGATGCGTCTGGACGGCGCAGTGGCCGAAGAAGTGCAGGTCGTGTCCACGGGCTCACTGGGGCTGGATGTAGCGCTGGGTGTGGGTGGCCTGCCGCGCGGACGTGTGGTGGAAATCTATGGCCCTGAATCGTCTGGCAAGACCACGATGACCCTGCAAGTCATCGCTGAAATGCAGAAACTTGGAGGTACTTGCGCGTTCATCGATGCGGAACATGCGTTGGATACCACCTATGCCCAGAAACTGGGTGTCAACCTTAACGATTTGCTGATTTCCCAGCCGGACACCGGTGAGCAAGCACTGGAAATTACCGATGCCCTGGTGCGATCCGGCGCGGTTGATCTGGTGGTGATCGACTCGGTGGCTGCTTTGACGCCACGCGCAGAAATCGAAGGCGATATGGGTGATTCATTGCCTGGCTTGCAGGCGCGACTGATGTCGCAGGCTTTGCGCAAACTGACCGGTTCGATCAATCGAACCAACACCATGGTCATTTTCATTAACCAGATCCGTATGAAGATCGGTGTGATGTTCGGCAGTCCGGAGACGACCACGGGTGGTAATGCGCTGAAGTTTTATGCGTCCGTTCGTATGGATATTCGCCGCACCGGCTCCATCAAATCAGGCGATGAAGTGATTGGTAACGAAACTCGCGTCAAGGTTGTCAAAAACAAAGTTGCGCCGCCTTTCCGTGAAGCCCATTTCGATATTTTGTATGGGGAAGGCACATCACGTGAGGGTGAAATCCTCGATATTGGCTCTGAAGCAAAAATCGTGGAAAAATCCGGCGCTTGGTACAGCTACAACGGCGAGCGCATTGGCCAGGGCAAGGACAATGCACGTCAGTATCTGAAAGAGCGGCCGGAACTGGCGCATGAAATCGAAAACAAGGTCAGGGCGCACCTTGGTGTTCCTGAGCTGCCCGCTTTGCCGGCTGCCGCAAAAGTAAAAGCGGTGAAAGTCGATACGGATGCAGCGTCCGACTCGTCTGCCGAGCTCTCGCCTGCAGCGGCGCGCAAGGCCGCTAAAGCACTCGCTGAAATGAAGGAAAGCGAGTAAGCGTTAATTCCGTTAACCCGCTAGCGTCGTTAGCGGAATTGCGTCTGCTTACCGCGCATGCCGCGCCCCAAACCCAGTCTGAAAGCTCGCGCGCTGCGCTACCTGGCCGCGCGTGAGCATAGTCGGCAGGAGCTGGCCAGAAAGCTCGCCCGCTACGCAGAAGAATCAGACGACATTCCGGCAATACTTGATTGGCTGGAAGCGTCGAAATTTCTCTCCGAATCCCGATTTGCCGAATCCCTGGTGAATCGTCGTGTCGCTCGCTATGGCAGTGCCCGTATTTTGTCCGAGTTGCAAAGCCACGGCGTGGGTGAGGGCACCGTGTCAAGTCTGAAACGCACGCTAATTCTCGATGAGGACCAGCGCGCCTGGGAGGTCTGGGAAAGGAAGTTTGGCAAACGTGCAGAATCATCGGCAGAAGCAGCCAAACAGATGCGATTCTTACAGCAGCGTGGATTTTCTTCCACGGCGATTAGTTCGGTTATGAGACGGGCGAAACAACAAAATGCCGAACCGTAATACGTCACCCTATCGGGTGTTTGGTTAGGGTTGCAATCATTGCCCCGGCGCTTGTTTTCCGACGGAATTGAAGCATGCCTGTGCTACACTTTGGCAGCTTTGCAGCGCCGCATGAGCGGCACCAGTCGTAGAAGCTGCGACAGGCTGCACAACTGACAATCGAGCGCCAGCCGCCCAGGTTTATCGAGCGCCTCTGCACTATGCCACTGCCTGCCTCCAAAACCTCACGCACGCCGCGTCACACGCGCAGCATCGTGGCACAGGCCTTTGAGCGCGATGATGGTTTTTGGGATATCGATGCTCGCATCACCGATGCAAAACCTCATGTGATGGAGCTCGCTTCAGGTCAACGCGGGCCGAATGAGCCGATTCATGATCTCTGGCTCCGAGTCACCATCGATACCCACCTCAATATCGTTGACGCTCAAGCCGTCTCCGATGCGGTGCCTTATCCGGGTTATTGCGATACTTTCAGTGCTGCGTATAAAAGGCTGATTGGCCTGAATCTGATACAAAGCTTCCGGCATAACTTGCGTGAACGGCTCTCTGGTGTACAAGGCTGCACCCACCTGACAGAATTAAGTAGCGTTTTGCCGACTGCTGCAATACAGGCCTTCGCTGGCGATGTACTGCCTACCGGCGATGGCGCAAACGACGATGAAAATGCCCAGCCACCATTCCAGCTGGACCGCTGCCATGCGCTGCGGCGCGATGGACCAGCGGTCGCAAAATATTACCCGCGTTGGGTTATCAAGCCTTCAGCCAAGCGCTGAAAATTTCAAAAAGATTCATTCAAAACCATTGTGCGTTAGGGGGAAGTCCGCATGAAAATTCATGAGTACCAGGGTAAGGAAATCCTGAAAAAATTTGGCGTCACTGTGCCGCGCGGAATTCCGTGCATGAGTGTTGATGAAGCCATCAAGGCGGCAGAGACACTCGGCGGTCCGGTCTGGGTAGTGAAGGCACAGATTCATGCCGGTGGCCGTGGTAAAGGCGGTGGCGTGAAGGTGGCGAAATCCATGGATCAGGTGCGCGACTATGCAAACCAGATCATGGGCATGCAACTGATCACGCATCAGACCGGCCCCGAGGGACAAAAAGTGCGCCGGCTTCTGATTGAAGAAGGCGCAGATATCAAAAAAGAGCTCTACGTCTCCATGGTGACCGACCGTATTTCCCAGCGCGTGGTGCTGATGGCCTCGAGCGAAGGCGGCATGGACATCGAAGAAGTCGCGGAAAAGCATCCCGAGCTGATTCATAAAATTGCGATCGATCCGGCCACTGGCCTGAAGGATGCCGAGGCCGATGACATCGCGGCAAAAATCGGTGTGCCACCGGGATCCATTGCCGATGCGCGCAAACAGCTGCAGGGTTTGTATCAGGCTTACTGGGAAACCGACGCATCTCTCGCAGAGATCAATCCGTTGATTCTGACGGGTGATGGCAAAGTCATCGCCCTGGATGCGAAATTCAATTTCGATAGCAATGCCTTGTATCGTCATCCAGAAATCGTTGCCTATCGCGATCTGGACGAAGAAGACCCTGCCGAGGTTGAGGCTTCCAAATTCGATCTCGCCTATATCTCCTTGGACGGCAATATCGGCTGTCTCGTGAATGGTGCTGGTTTGGCGATGGCCACGATGGATACCATCAAGCTCTTCGATGGCGAGCCCGCCAACTTCCTTGACGTGGGCGGTGGTGCTACTGCCGAGAAGGTGACCGAAGCCTTCAAGATCATGCTGAAGAATCCCCATTTGAAAGCGATCCTCGTGAATATCTTCGGTGGCATCATGCGCTGCGATGTGATTGCCGAGGGTGTTATTACTGCATCGCGTGCAGTATCACTGAGCGTGCCACTGGTGGTAAGGATGAAAGGTACGAACGAAGACATCGGCAAGAAGATGCTCGCTGATTCCGGCTTGCCTATCATTGCCGCCGACACTATGGAAGAAGCTGCGCAGAAGGTCGTTGCTGCAGCCAACGCTCACTAATTGCGCAAGGACACATCATGTCGATTCTGATCAATAAAAACACCAAGGTTGTCACTCAGGGCATTACCGGTAAAACCGGGCAGTTCCATACGCGTATGTGCCGCGACTATGCGAATGGCAAGGAATGTTTTGTTGCTGGCGTCAATCCGAAAAAAGCCGGTGAAGATTTTGAAGGTATTCCGATTTACGCGAATGTGCGCGAAGCCAAAGAAAAGACCGGCGCAAACGTCTCCGTTATCTACGTACCGCCGGCAGGGGCTGCCGATGCGATTTGGGAAGCGGTCGAGGCGGAGTTGGATCTAGCCATCTGCATCACCGAAGGCATTCCCGTGCGCGACATGCTCGCGCTGAAAGACAAAATGGCCAAGGCCGGCAGCAAGACGCTCTTGCTTGGACCGAACTGTCCGGGTTTGATCACGCCCGATGAAATCAAGATCGGCATTATGCCGGGGCACATTCACAAAAAAGGCCGCATCGGTGTGGTATCGCGCTCCGGTACGCTGACCTATGAAGCGGTCGGACAACTCACCGCGCTGGGTCTCGGTCAATCGTCGGCGGTCGGTATTGGTGGCGATCCTATTAATGGCCTCAAGCACATCGACATCATGAAAATGTTCAATGATGATCCGGACACGGATGCCGTCATCATGATTGGTGAAATTGGTGGCCCGGATGAAGCGAATGCCGCCTACTGGATTCGGGACAACATGAAGAAACCAGTGGTCGGTTTCATTGCGGGTGTCACCGCGCCACCGGGCAAGCGCATGGGTCATGCCGGCGCATTGATTTCTGGCGGTGCAGATACGGCGCAAGCGAAGCTGGAGATCATGGACGCCTGCGGTATCAAGGTCACGCGCAATCCTTCGGAAATGGGGCGTTTGCTTAAAGCTTGTCTCTGAACCAGCTAACGAAAGAAAAAACGGGGAGCCCAAGGCTCCCCGTGTCCTTTTGCACGGCAGACGTGCGTCGATAGAAATCTTTAAACGCGAGGTAGCAAGCGAGCGGGTACACTGCCCCCAACTCCCCAAGTCATGCCAGAGCCCGGCGCGCAACTACCATTGTAAATAACCGTTTGACCCTCAGTTACACCTGGAATTCCACCAGTGTAAACAATAGTGACGGTCGCTGTCGTCGCACCGGTGCCTGCAGCCGTGATGCTAGCGACGTTCTTGCCCGTGATAGTGTTCGGTGCTGGAAGGCCTAGACCATCATGGCCGAGTCCATCTCTCAGAGACCCATCACTGCAGGCAATACCCAATGCGGTCTTAGCCGGTGCCGCGAGGCTGGGGCCCTCCGCAATCCGCGCTGTCGCCGTGTAATCCTGATAAGCAGGAATACCCACCGCAGCCAAAATACCGATGATCGCCACCACGATCATCAATTCAATTAATGTAAAACCTTGTTGTGCTGCGCCGGTGGGGCGGCGGTGATAGGTACTTCTCATATGACACTCCCTAGTGAAAACTAAATTGACTGTGAAATCCACGAAATGGGTGGATTCGTGCGCATGGGCAAGGTCTGTGCCACATCAGTGTTCGACTAAGGATGTCAGTGTTATCGCAGTACCTTTGTAAATTTAGGCTGTAAAAATAGCCGTTATTCGATCGGATAACTCATCCGTATAAAAATCCCAGCTTCTACGTTCATTGTTCGCTTACGGTGACGGTATATCGATCGGCAAAATCTCGATCATCCTGAATTGAATGCCGGGTTTTTCGCATTCAATGCAGCCCATACAAAGATAGCGATTAACAATATGTGTAAATAAAAAACCATTTTTGTCAGTTAATGACAAATTTTGTCCAGTTCCGGCCGCGCATCACTGACCTCAATATCTGGCCGCCCTTCTTTATCGATGCTGAGATTCCTGGGTGTGGCCATCCTGTTCAAGTTGCTATCAGGAATGGCGGTGCTAGAATAGCGACGCATTTCAAGGGCCAGAAAATCCTGCAATATCAATGACTTCTGGCATTTCCCGGTGAGGCGAAGGCGGCTTGATGAAGCAAGGTGGTGGCATCCGAATAATCAATGGCGCGGGCGAGGAGGATGCTCGCAGTCGCCGCTTGCGCCGGCTTCGCTGGGTACTCATCCTGCTGCTGATCGTGGGTACGGGTTTTCTCGCCCGTCGCATGGGACTGGTCGACACGCTCAGTGAAGCCTCGCTAATCATGGTCGGCCTGCTGGTGCTGACGATCGGATGGACAACATGGTCGGATCGTCGCCGTCAGCGTCGCTGGCGTCGCGACGGCATTCTGTTCGAGCCGCAACTGCCCCGACCGATTTCTTCCATTCCTGAAGAATATGAGTGGCATCTGCCTTCTCATCCACTGGTCCGGGCGCCGCTGGCTGTTGCGCTCATGGCCTTGCTGTACTGGGTGCTGGTGGTTCATGGAATGCAGCTGCCGGGTAGCTGGCTGGTGGGCACGGTCATTCTGACGCTGGCGAACTTGTGGGTCTGGCGCGAACCTTTGCTGCTGGTGCTCATCGTGGGTGTCGGCGTGACCCTGCTTGCGCTGATTCGCTGGCTTGTACAAACGCTTTCTCTTTTGGGCGCTATCGCCGCGTTATTGATCATCGCAGCTGCGCTGGTCGCACTGTGGCTCAAAATACGTCAACGTCAATCAATGGTCAGTTCGAGCGAATGAAAAAAGAACCCGGTGTCAATGGCGAGTGGATACCTGTCAGCGCGCATGAGCGGGTGTCGATTGCGGCTGTACCCACTTTTGTTACGCTGGGTACGCCTGCGGTCGTTCAGACCTGGTATGCATTTACCACGCAATCCGGACCGGGCAGTTGGATTTTGCCGCTGATGATATGGATTTACGGGCTGATGTTCTGGACCATGTCGACCGGCAGACAGTTGTTCAAGTCCAAGCGCTGGGAATGGACAGATGAGGCACTCGCGCAGCAGCGGCTCTATATCAGCGATGGGCGCGTCGCCAGCCGCAAGTTCTGGGACCACTGGTGGGTACGTTTTCCGATTGGCTTGTTGTTTCTCAGCGTAGGCATTCATGCGCTCCTGAGCCGGGACTTTTCTGCGCAATGGATCAGTTTCATTTTGCTCATGTGTGCCTTTGTTACGCCTTTCGTTTTCGTGGCCGAGATGGCGGCCTTGCCTCTCATTCTGTTTTTGCTGATTGGTTTCATGGGCGTCGTAGCGGTAATGCCCATGTCGGTGATTATCATGCTGGTGGTAATCGCCATGGTAGCCACTGTGTTGATGGTGATGGATCAGCGCAGCAAGCAGCGACCCAAACGGCCGAAGTCTGAAGAGAAAAAAGAGGACAAGCCTGCAGCGCAGGAAGCCGCGCCAGCGGCGCCGGCCGCAGATACGGCAGCCACTGAGCCTGCTGCCGAAAACACGGAGACACCTGCCGAGCCGGCTGCAGCTGAGGCCGCGCCGGCGGAGGCTGGCGCAGTCGAAGACAAAAAGTAAGAAACCCCTGGTTCCGTTCAAGGAGCAGGGGTTTTTGTTTGCTGACAGCTGGTGCCTCGGGTCGGAATCGAACCGACACTCCTTGCGGAACCGGATTTTGAGTCCGGCGCGTCTACCAATTTCACCACCGAGGCGTTGCCGGAATTTTACCAGAACTCTGCGTTGCTTCAGCGCGCATACAGACCAGCATTCGCCAGCTCGTTGGGTTTATTGCATATGCTGCCCGCCATTGATCGCGATATTGGCACCCGTCAGGAAGGCAGCCTCATCGGAAGCGAGATAGGCGACCAATCCGGCGACTTCTTCTGGTTTGCCCAGACGACCCATAGGAATCTGCGGGATGATTTTGCTGTCCAGTACGTCCTGTGGAATCGCCGTTACCATCTTGGTGCCGATATAGCCGGGTGAAATCGTGTTGACGGTCACACCTTTACGCGCCACCTCCAGCGCAAGGGCTTTGCTGAAACCATGCATGCCGGCTTTCGCTGCTGAATAGTTCGTCTGGCCGAATGCACCTTTCTGTCCATTGACCGATGAGATATTGATGATGCGTCCCCAGCCACGATCGGTCATACCGTCGCAGACCGGCTTGGTCATGTTGAACACCGAGTCCAGATTGGTTTTCATGACCGCATCCCAATTGGTCTTGTCCATTTTCTTGAAGGTCATGTCGCGCGTGATACCCGCGTTATTGACCAGTACATCGACGGGCCCCATATCTTTGGCGATTTGCGCGATACATTCCTGCGCAGATTCAAAGCTGGCGACGTCGCAGGGATAGGCGCGGAAGTGATAGCCCTTGGCATTCATTTCTTCAAGCCATGCTGACACCTTGGTGTTGCCGGGTGAGTAGGTAGTGGCGACGTCATATCCCATGTCAGCCATTTTCATGCAGATAGCTTCACCCAGACCGCCCATGCCACCCGTGACCAAAGTAACTCGACTCATATGTCCTCCTTATTGTGATGTCATTCATTTGGCAGTGTGATATTTGCTGCACTGCCTGTTAAAAATCAGCGCTCTACTGCCAGGGCGACGCCCATGCCGCCACCAATGCATAAACTGGCCAGCCCGCGCTTGGCATCGCGCCGGATCATCTCGTGGATCAACGTCACCAACACCCGGCAGCCCGAGGCACCGATCGGGTGTCCGATCGCGATCGCGCCACCGTTGACATTGATCTTGCTGGTGTCCCAGCCCATTTCCTTGTTGACGGCGATCGCCTGTGCCGCGAATGCTTCATTGATCTCCATGAGATCCAGATCCTTCGGCGTCCAGCCTGCTCGTTTCAGGCATAACTGACTCGCCGATACCGGACCCATACCCATGATGCTGGGATCCAGTCCGGAGGAAGCGTAGGCCCGGATCTTGACCAGTGGCTTCAGGCCGAGTTGACTGGCCCTGCTGGCACTCATCATCATCACCGCGGCTGCCCCGTCATTGATGCCAGACGCATTACCCGCAGTCACCGAACCATCTTTGTTGAACGCAGGACGGAGTGCCGACAATGCCTCCAGTGTGCTGCCTGTCTTGATGTACTCGTCGCTGTCAAAAATGATGCTACCTTTTTTACCTTCAATTTCCAGCGGGAGGATTTCATTCTTGAATTTGCCGGCTTTTTGCGCGGCTTCCGCTTTATTTTGTGAAGCGAGCGCGAATTCATCTTGCTCGGCGCGTGAAATATTGAATTTCTTTGCCACGTTCTCTGCGGTGACGCCCATGTGATACTGGTTGTAGACGTCCCAGAGTCCATCGACAATCATTGTGTCCGTCAGTTTCGCATCGCCCATGCGAAAGCCATCGCGTGAGTTGGGCAACACATGGGGCGATGCGCTCATGTTTTCCTGACCACCTGCAATGATGATTTCGGCATCGCCGCAACGCAAAGCTTGTGCTGCCAGGTGTGTGGCCTTGAGTCCGCTTCCGCATACTTTGTTGATAGTCATGGCCGGTACATGATCCGGCAGGCCGCTGCGTATCACTGACTGTCGGGCAGCGTTTTGTCCAACACCTGCTGTCAATACTTGTCCGAGAATCACTTCGCTGATCAGTGAAGGATCAACCCCTGTCTGTGCGAGCAGACCTTTGAGCACATGCGCGCCCAATTCGGTCGCCGGTATCTTGGCAAGCGTTCCTCCGAATTTCCCCACCGCAGTTCTGGCGGCCGCGACGATCACAATTTCATCCATTATTTTTCTCCGGTGACTGAATTCATCATCTGTAAATCAAAAACAGGCATGCAAGCGATTCGACGTCATGAAAGGTCGGCTCGCGAAAAGCGATCTATATTAACGATCGGCTATCTCATGAAATTGATAGTGGTCAAACATTTCCCCGATCAGTGACGGAGCCGACGTTTCGACGCGAACGCACATTCATGAGGAGACAATCTCCTGCATAGCGAAGATTGCTAAAAACAGAATTGTGAAAGGGGTCTGGCAGCCGCCGGGGTCGCGAATGGCCCCATGGCCCTGGGTGTCACACTCGATATCTTGTTGTTTCACCTGCTGCCTTAATATGGGCACATGATATCGTGGGGTTTCGAGTCGGGAAAGGAAATTTCAGATTCGAAAAGCCTATGGGCAAAAAATTCTGAGGAAGCTTATCAAATTAAGATGAGTTTTCGGCTCTGACCCCGCTCAGCTTGCGTAACTTGAGATGTTGTTTCATTAAAGCTTTGCTGAGAATCTTGTAAGTATCCATATCGAACACCGGTCGTGCGGGCGACCTCTCCATCAGGTCCTGTAGCGCCTCGTCAGATTCTGCGGTACCGAGATAACACCAGTTGTTCACCAGATGCACAGCGGTCTTGCCACTGCTGCCCTCTTCAATCAGGCCTACCGCACCCTCATAAGGCCAGGTCTGCACGCGCAGAGCTGAGAGCGCTGTCAGCAAGCGCGCGTGATGCAAGGACTCAGCCTCCTTGCCTATGCATACACCTTTGCAGCGCTGCAGCTGCCATCCGAAGCACGGTTTGTTGGATTGTGCGCGGCCCTCAAGACCAAGTTGCACCAGGCACAGCTGATGACGTTCGGCGAGTTCTCGCAATGTGCTTTCGGCTTTGCGTTTGGAACTGAACAAGCCATAGACGGTGTCGGTGCGGCCGAAATCTGCATCACTCGCATAGCTGAGCTCCGGTGCTGCATGAGCGTTGGCATCATCCTTGAGTCGCCAGGAGCACAAACTACCCTGACGTCGTAATTTGCGGTTGTGAATGGGTTGCAGGGATTTCACCAGTTGCGCCTCAAGCAGCAGCGCACCGATCTCACCCACGGTTTCGCGCCATTCGATGCGATGCAGTTGTTGTGAAAGGCGCATTTCCTTGTAGAGCTTGTGGTCGGCGCTGAAGTGCGACATCACGCGCTGACGCAGATGCACACTTTTTCCGACATACAGCGGTAGATCATTTTCTCCATAAAACAAATAAACGCCCGGTGTGTCGGGTAAGTGATCCAGCGTGTCGCTGGGCAGATGCGACGGAAGGCTGGGGCGCTGCAACAAGGTCTTCAGGGTGGGCATCAGCACATCCTGTGGAATTTGCTGCCCTAGTTTTTGCCAGAATTGCCATATCAGATCTGCGTCAGCCAGTGCACGGTGTCGTGCATCTGGTTTGAGCTGATGTCGTGTAATCAGGACGTCAAGATTGTGACGCGACTCTGCAGGAAAAAGTGCGCGTGACAGTTTGACGGTACACAGCACCTCGGAACGAAAGCTGTAGCCTGCCTCACTAAAAGCATTGCGCAGAAAGCCGTAATCAAAGCGAGCATTGTGTGCGATGAACAAGGCATCCTGCAGACGCTCATGCAATGCTGCTGCCAGTTGTGCAAAAGTAGGCGCGGACCGCACCATCTCATTGCTGATGCCCGTCAAGCCCTGAATGAACGCCGGAATCGATACGCCAGGATTAACCAGGCTGGACCAGTGCGTGGCGTTGCCGCTGCGGTCAACTTCGACCAGTCCGATTTCGGTAATGCGGTCTACCGCCGGATTCGCACCCGTGGTTTCCAGATCGATGAAGATCAGTTTCTCAAAGTCCATGCAGGAAGAATGTGGAGAGTCAAACATTGCCGCGATCGATACGCGAATTTGAGAGTCTAGACCTTTTCAAGGGTATCGTCAGGAAAGGGACAATCATGGAATCACAAGTCACAGACTGGGGCGCTTCACTGATGGCATCACTGACCAGCGCCATGTCGCTTTTCTTTGCTGCCATACCGCGCCTGTTTGGCTTTATCGTCATTGTCATTGTGGGATGGATAGTCTCTGCGCTGCTGGCCAGGGCGATCGCTATGCTGTTGCGCAAGGCGCATTTCAATCGATTGGCTGAGCGTTCAGGTTTTGCAGATTTTGTCAGCAAGACCGGCACCGAAACAGATTCAGCCGGCATGATTGCATCCATCGCGAACTGGTTTGTGCGCCTGATTGTTCTGGTCGTTGCCTTTGATGCATTGGGTTTGCCCGCGGTATCGGAGGTATTGCGTGATCTCTTGCTGTGGCTGCCCAATCTCGCTGTTGCACTGGTCGTGCTGGTTATCGGTGGCATCGCCGCGAATGCGGTGTCGAAGCTTGTACGCGGGATGACGGCCGAAGCAGATCTCGATAATCCTGATTTCCTCGCCAAACTTGCGTCGATGGCGGTGTGGGCATTTACCGTCGTGGTGGCAGTGAGTCAGATTGGTGTAGCAACGACGCTGGTCAATATGCTGTTCATGGCTGTGGTGGGTGCGTTTGCACTTGCGCTCGGGCTTGCTTTTGGTTTGGGTGGCCGCGACACGGCCAGTGACATCATTCGCAACTGGGACCGACGAGCGCGCACCAAGCGAAGCAAAACAGACAAAGCGGTGAGCGCCGACAGAGCAAGCGACGCTATGCCAAAAAAAGGCAGTTGAAGTGAGCCAGGCGGCGCTCGCCGCCCGGTTTCATCGGGCTTATTTGCCCCAGCCGTCTTTCAAGGTCACGATGCGGTTAAAGACCGGCTTGCCGGGCGCAGAGTCAATGCGGTCGGCAACGAAATAGCCATGACGTTCGAATTGAAATTTGTCATCTGGATTCGCTGCATCCGCGCCAGCTTCCAGGTAGGCGTTGACCACGGACTTGGCGTTGGGATTGAGTGATTGCTTGAAGTCCTTGCCGCCTGCATCCGGATGCGGGTCGGTGAACAAGCGATCATAGAGACGCACCTCAGCTGCCACGGACTGCGCTGCAGATACCCAGTGGATATTGCCCTTGACCTTGTACGTTGAAGCGCCATCGGTACCACTCTTGCTATCCGGGTAGTAGTTGCAATGGACCGCAATCACTTTGCCTGAGGCGTCTTTATCGCAGCCCGTGCATTCGACCACATAGCCATAGCGCAGTCTGACCTTGTTGCCCGGGAAAAGACGGAAGTAGCCTTTCTCGGGCACTTCCATGAAATCTTCCTGCTCTATCCACAGTTCGCGGCTAATGGGGAACTGACGGCTGCCGCGCTCGGGATGATGCGGATGTACTGGCGCGTTGCAAGCTTCGGTTTGCGCTTCCGGAAAATTATCGATGATGAGTTTGAGTGGATTGAGCACGCATACAATGCGAGGTGCCTTCTCATCCAGATCATCGCGAAGAGCACCTTCCAGCGTACTCATGTCGATCCAGCTATCTGCTTTTGCTACACCGATACGTTCAGCAAACAGTTGCAGGGATTCCGGCGTAAAACCACGACGGCGTATGCCGACAATCGTTGGCATGCGTGGATCATCCCAGCCATCGACAATCTTTTCCTCGACCAGTTGCAACAACTTTCGCTTGCTGGTGATTGCATACGTCAGGTTCAGGCGTGCGAATTCATATTGCTGTGGCAGGGGTTTTTTGAAAAAACCACCTTCAGCGAGTCGCTCCAGTATCCAGTCGTAAAACGGGCGATGGTCCTGAAACTCCAGCGTGCACAGCGAATGGGTAATGTTTTCTATCGCATCCGAAATCGGATGCGCGTAGTCATACATAGGATAGATGCACCATTGGTCGCCGGTGCGATGATGATGCGCATGGCGTATGCGATAGATAGCCGGATCGCGCATATTCATGTTGGGCGAGGCCATATCAATTTTCGCGCGCAGTATGTGCTGACCATCGGTAAACTCGCCGGCCTTCATGCGACGTAGCAGATCCAGCGAATCTGCTGCGGGGCGATCACGGAAAGGTGAATTTTTACCTGGCTCGCTGAAGCTGCCGCGATTGGCGGCCATATCTTCTGCTGACTGGCTGTCGACATACGCATGGCCAGCCGTAATCAGCCATTCGGCCATTTCATAGAGCTGATCGAAATAATCGCTGGCAAAATACTGATGCGTGTCAGTGTGGTCTTGCCAGGAAAATCCCAGCCACTGAACACTGTCGATAATGGTGTCGACGTATTCCTGTTCTTCTTTGGTCGGATTGGTATCGTCAAAACGCAAGTGGCAGCGGCCATCGTAGTCGCGCGCCATGCCGAAATTCAGGCAGATGGATTTTGCATGGCCAATGTGCAGGTAGCCGTTGGGCTCGGGTGGGAAACGCGTGATTACCTTGGGCAGTGCTTTGCCTTGCTTGTCCACGCGGCCTGCATATTTACCGCTGGCTGTGTCTGCATCCACAATTGCGCGCAAAAAATTGGATGGCGCCGCTGGCGCGTTGTGACTGCTGTCGTTACCCATGGGATGATGGCAAGGCGAGGAAGAAAATAGACCACAATTTTACCTTAGGGCGATGCTAAGTAGCGCCGCGTTTTATCGCGGGTCAGCGCCGCCGTGCGACGCGACGGCGGCAAAGTCAACGACATCCCAGTTTGATTGCTACAAAAGTTTCCGGGTTTATTTTGTGCGTACTTGTTCAGACCGCACAGAGCATCATGGCAGGAGGCAGACAGATGTGGACTTATCCCAGGGTGCTGGCCCATCGTGGCGGTGGGATCCTTGCGCCGGAGAACACGATGGCGGCTTTGCGCTGCGCTATTGCCCATGGTTTTCGTGCGGTCGAATTCGATGTGATGGCTGTTCGCGGTGACGATCTGGTGCTCATGCATGATCACATGCTGGGGCGTACCGTCGCGGGCGAGGGCAGGGTCCCGGATTTGACGCTGGATGAGCTTGTGGCGATGGACGCGGGCCGCTGGCATTCCCCGGCATTTTGCGGTGAGCTCGTGGCGGGTTTTGCTGATGCTGCTGCCTTTTGTCTTGCGCATGACTTGTGGATGAATGCCGAAATCAAGCCTGCACCCGGCACCGATACCCGTACCGGATACCTGGTGGGTCAGGCCTGCTCGCGCCTGCCTGCGGCGAGCGTGCTGCTGTCCTCATTTTCCATCGAAGCCTTGCGGGCAGCGCAGGACGCTGCGCCCGAGGTCCCGCGCGCCTGGCTGGTAGATGCCGTTCCGGATGACTGGGCGTCGACGTTACGGCGATTGGGCGCCTCGGCCTTGCATGTGAATGCTCGATGGTTGACGGAAGCCCAAGCAGTTGCCGTCAAAGGCGCGGGATACGGATTGTTTTGTTACACGGTGAATGAACCAGATCAAGCGCATGCATTACGCGCGATCGGTGTTGATGCCATTTGCACCGATCGGCTCGATCTTATCGGTCCCCATTTTTTTGATGGTGATCGATGACGAGGTGCTGATCGACCAGCCCTGCAAACTTTTGTGCCTGAGGAAATGGTGAAAAGCCCTTGATTTTCCGAGCGACTGCGTCGCGCAGCTGGGCTGGCTCGGCGCAAAACGCCGGATTATTCGGCGCCTCTCCCAAGCTTAGTTTTTCGGCAAGAGTTCGACCAGAGAGGGTGGATGCTCAGAGAAGCTTCAGAGGCCCTTCACGTATAATTCGCGGTTTTCCGGGGCCCGCCCCGCCGCTCCGAAAACGGTCAATCAAGCGCTCATGAACTCGTCAGAAATACGGGATAAATTCCTCAGTTTTTTTGCTTCCAAAGGCCACACTGTCGTGCGGTCTTCCCCTCTGGTTCCCGGTAACGATCCCACCCTCCTGTTCACCAACTCCGGCATGGTGCAGTTCAAGGATGTATTCCTGGGCACCGACAAGCGCGACTATGTACGAGCTGCCTCCGTTCAGCGTTGTCTTCGCGCGGGCGGCAAGCACAATGATCTGGAAAATGTCGGTTACACCGCGCGGCATCACACTTTCTTTGAAATGCTGGGCAACTGGTCTTTCGGCGACTATTTCAAGCGCGATTCACTGACATGGGCTTACGAGTTGCTGACCCAGGTCTATGGTCTGCCTGCCGAGAAGCTCTGGGCCACGGTCTATCACACGGATGATGAAGCCTATGACATCTGGGTGAACGAGATCGGATTGCCGCCCGAGCGTGTCGTGCGCATTGGCGACAACAAGGGCGCGCCTTTTGCTTCGGATAATTTCTGGCAGATGGCCGATACCGGCCCCTGCGGACCTTGTTCCGAAATCTTCTATGACCATGGCCCGGATATCTGGGGTGGTCCGCCCGGCAGCGCCGAGGAAGATGGCGATCGCTACATCGAAATCTGGAACAACGTTTTCATGCAATTCGATCGGCAGATTGATCCGGTGACTGGCGAGGCAACGCTCACGCCGCTGCCTGCGCCCTGCGTGGACACCGGCATGGGTCTGGAGCGTCTGGCGGCCATTTTGCAGCATGTGCACAGCAACTATGACATCGACCTGTTTCAGCGGCTGATCGCCGCGGCTGCGCGCGAAACCGGCATCAAAGATTTGAGTCATAGCTCATTGCGTGTGATTGCCGATCACATTCGTGCCTGTGCGTTCCTGATTGTTGATGGTGTCGTTCCCGGCAGCGAAGGGCGCGCTTATGTCCTGCGACGTATCGTGCGACGCGCGCTCCGCCATGGCAACAAGCTCGGACAAAAGAAACCCTTCTTTTACAAACTGATTCCCGATCTCGTCGCCGAGATGGGCGCCGCCTATCCTGAGCTGGCTGACGCCGCTGATCGCGTGGCGCTGGTGTTGAAGCAGGAAGAGGAACGGTTCGGCGAAACGCTGGAAAACGGCATGAAGATACTCGAAGCCGCGCTGGCGAAAGATCCTCTGCGTCTCGATGGCAAGACAGCTTTCTCGCTCTACGACACGTACGGCTTTCCGCTGGATCTGACGGCCGATATTTGCCGCGAACGCGACGTCACGCTGGACGAAGCGGGTTTCCATGAAGCGATGGAAAAACAGAAATCGGCAGCGCGTGCAGCAGGCAAATTCGAAATGGCGGCCAGCCTGGAGTATGCCGGTCCGAAAACTGCATTCAAGGGCTATGACACATTGGCAGATGAGGCCACGGTGCTGGCGATGTATGTTGACGGCCAATCGGTGAAAGAACTGGCGGCTGGGCAGGACGCGATCGTCGTGCTGGATCACACGCCGTTTTACGCGGAATCCGGTGGTCAGGCAGGCGATGTCGGTGTTATCGAGGCGGGTCATGGGTCATTCGAAGTCCGCGACACACAAAAAATTCAGCCCGACGTCTTCGGTCATCACGGTACGCTCGCCAGCGGCAAGCTGGCCGTCGGCGACAAGATCAGCACCCGAGTCAACGTGATGGTGCGCGCGGCCACTATGCGCAATCACTCGGCCACGCACCTGATGCACAAGGCTTTGCGGACGGTACTGGGTAGTCATGTCGTGCAAAAAGGCTCGCTGGTGGATGCGGACAAGACGCGTTTCGATTTCAGCCACAATGCCCCACTGACGGCAGACGAGATTCGTCGTATCGAAGCGCTCGTCAATCATGAAATTCTCGAGAACGCCGCGACCAGCGCACAGCTGATGTCCTACGACGATGCGATTCGCCAGGGCGCGATGGCCTTGTTTGGCGAGAAGTACGGCGATCATGTGCGCGTGCTCGGTATTGGTTCATCAACCGAGCTGTGCGGCGGTACCCATGTCAATCGCACTGGCGATATTGGTTTGTTCAAGATCGTGTCCGAAGGTGGCGTGGCGGCCGGTATACGGCGCGTCGAAGCCGTCACGGGTGAAAACGCGCTTGCGCTCGTGCAGTCGCTGGCGGCGCGTGTCAATGAAGCCGCTGCCGCGCTTAAAGTTCAGCCCGATGAAATTACCCAGCGTATCGCGCAGGTTCAGGATCAGGTGAAATCGCTCGAAAAAGAGCTGGCATCAATCAAGGCGCGCATGGCATCGGGGCAGGGTGACGAGCTGCTGTCGCAGGCGGTGGATATGCATGGCATCAAGGTGCTGGCAGCGACGCTGGAAGGCGCTGATGTCGCAACCCTGCGTCAAGTAATGGACAAGATGAAGGACAAGCTTAAGACTGCTGCCATCGTGCTCGCCTCTGTGGCCGATGGCAAGGTCACGCTGATTGCCGGTGTGACTGCCGACGCAACTTCAAAGGTGAAGGCGGGTGAGCTGGTGAATTTCGTCGCGCAACAGGTCGGTGGCAAGGGCGGCGGTCGCGCCGACATGGCGCAGGCGGGTGGTACGGACCCGAGCGCCTTGCCTGCCGCGCTGGCAGCAGTGGGCGCCTGGGTTGGCGAGCGCGTCGGCTAGTGGACTTTCGTTTTTGTCCCATGTGCGCAGCCCCCCTTGTGCTGCGTGCGGACGGTGAGGCTGGCGCTGATGGCGACAAGGCGCGTCTCGCTTGCCCGGACGGTCATTGGACGCACTGGGATAACCCGCTGCCCGTCCTTGCGGCGCTGGTCGAAATCGAAGACAAGATCCTGTTGGCTCGAAATGCAGCCTGGGGCCCGAAAAATTTTGCGCTGATCACCGGCTTCATGGAGCGTGGCGAGACGCCAGAGCAGGGTGTGGCGCGCGAGCTGAAAGAAGAAACCGGCCTGCATGCCGACGAGACGACGCTGATCGGCGTGTATGAATTCATACGCAAGAATGAGCTGATCATTGCGTACCACGTCAAGGCCTCGGGCGAGATCAGGCTGTCGCCTGAACTGGTGGAGGTTCGGCTCGTGTCGCCTGAAAAACTGCGTCCCTGGCGGGCTGGCACAGGCTACGCGATGGCGGACTGGATGCGCGGCCGAGGACTGGAGCCAGAGTTTCTTGATTGGGGCACGCAAGCGCCCGCCAACGACTAATGTGCTGAGAAAAACGCGATGGAATTTCAAAAAGATCTGGACGCACGCGGACTGAATTGTCCGCTGCCTATTCTGAAGGCCAAAAAAGCGCTGGCCGACATGCAAAGCGGCGATGTGCTGCGCATTTTGGCCACCGATCCGGGTTCGGTGCGCGACTTTGGTGCTTTTGCCCGTCAAACGGGTAATGAACTGTTAGGCCATGAAGAGGCGAACAAGGAATTTACGTTCTTTCTCAAGCGCAAGTAAACCGATATAAGCCGACGCAGTTTTTCCACAGAACCGAACGACCGTGCGTAAATTTTGCGCGACCGGTCTTTCTTATCTATAATCGCGCTTTACGTTAACGTCAATTTGCTCCCAAGGATTCCCATGAAGGTACTGGTTCCAGTCAAGCGCGTGGTCGACTACAACGTCAAAGTACGCGTGAAGTCCGATGGCACGGGCGTCGATATCGCCAATGTCAAAATGTCCATGAATCCCTTTGATGAGATCGCCGTCGAAGAAGCGATGCGCCTGAAGGAAGCCGGCAAGGCAACCGAGGTAATCGCGGTGTCCTGCGGTGTCACCCAGTGCCAGGAGACATTGCGAACCGCCATGGCCATTGGCGCGGATCGCGCGATTCTGGCCGAAACCGATGCCGACTTGCAGCCACTTGCCGTGGCCAAATTGCTCAAGGCGATCGCGGACAAGGAGCAGCCTCAACTCATCATTCTCGGCAAACAAGCGATTGATGACGACTGCAATCAGACGGGGCAAATGCTCGCTGCATTGCTGGGCTGGCCGCAGGCGACCTTTGCTTCCAAACTCGTGATCGAAGATGGCAAAGCCGTCGTCACGCGTGAAGTCGATGGCGGTCTTGAGACGCTGTCACTCAGTCTTCCCGCCATTGTTACGACCGATTTGCGCCTCAATGAGCCCCGCTACGTGACTCTGCCTAACATCATGAAGGCAAAGAAAAAGACCCTGGATGTGATGACGCCCGATGCACTGGGTGTGGATGTCGCGCCGCGTCTGAAAACCCTCAAAGTTGCCGAGCCCGCCAAACGTACTGCGGGCACTATGGTTCCTGATGTCGCTACGCTGGTAGCGAAACTCAGGAATGAAGCCAAAGTTATCTGAACGATCAAGGAAATTCTGTCATGGCCGCACTCGTCATTGCCGAACACGATAATGGCTCGCTTAAAGCGAGCACTGCCCACACGATCACCGCAGCAGCGCGCTGCACTGATGAAATTCACGTACTGATTGCCGGTCATGCCTGTGATGCCGCTGCTGCGGCAGCGGCGCAATTGGCTGGCGTCAGTAAGGTGCTGGTTGCCGAGGGCGCGCAGTTTGCCAACGGTCTCGCAGAGAATGTTGCCGAACAGGCGCTCGCGCTTGCAGCTTCCTACTCTCACATCCTCGCGCCGGCCACCGCCTACGGTAAAAATATTTTGCCGCGCGTTGCAGCGCGCCTTGATGTAGGTCAGATCTCCGAAATCACCAGAGTCGAATCACCTGACACCTTCGAGCGTCCGATTTATGCGGGTAATGCGATTGCTACCGTGCAATCGGTCGATGCCATCAAGGTGATTACGGTGCGCGCGACAGGATTTGATGCGGCAGGTACGGGTGGCAATGCGGCGATTGAAAAAATCAGCGCTGTCGCTGACTCGGGTACATCCGCCTTCGTGTCACGCGAGCTGGCGAAATCGGATCGGCCTGAATTGACGGCGGCTAAAGTGATTGTGTCCGGTGGTCGCGGCATGGGATCCGCTGAAAATTTCGCGATTCTCGAACCGCTTGCCGACAAGCTTGGCGCTGCGATGGGTGCTTCGCGCGCTGCGGTCGATGCAGGCTATGTACCCAACGATTGGCAGGTGGGGCAGACGGGCAAGATCGTTGCGCCTCAGTTGTATATCGCCGTGGGTATTTCCGGTGCGATTCAGCATCTGGCAGGCATGAAAGACTCGAAGACTATTGTGGCCATCAACAAAGATCCTGAGGCGCCGATTTTCAGCGTCGCAGATTATGGCTTGGTCGGTGATTTGTTCGAGGCTGTGCCGGCGCTGGTCAAAGAACTCGGCTGATTATCAGACCCAATTACCGTCAATATTTTTTTCAGGGGATCGCATGAGCTACGTCGCACCGATGAAAGATATGGTGTTCGTCATGAACGAACTTGCAGGGCTGTCGGCGATCAGCCAACTGCCTGGCTGTGAGGATGCGACGCCGGAGACGGCAGAAGCGGTGCTCGAGGAAAACGCGCGGTTTTGCGCTGAAGTGGTTGCGCCCCTGAACTGGGCCGGTGATCGCGAGCCCAGCCATTGGCATGAGGGCACGGTGACTACCACGCCGGGCTTCAAGGAGGCGTTCAAAGCTTTTGGTCAGGCGGGCTGGCAAGGTGTGCAGCACCCCGTTGAATTTGGAGGTCAGGGC
>Ga0315909_10002757_pt1 | contig 22167 bp, 23 predicted proteins | sample LakEriMetagenome_11_FD_203527 | JGI IMG/M metagenome (GOLD analysis project Ga0315909, IMG submission 203527) | Freshwater fungal communities from buoy surface, Lake Erie, Ohio, United States - Buoy 2 MA125 | ecosystem: Environmental > Aquatic > Freshwater > Lake | place: USA: Lake Erie, Ohio...
TGCGAACCTCAATATAGTGTAGCCAAGAACGGATGGAGCCCTTCATATAAATTCGTGATTGTGTTAGACCTTCAGGTAATACAGCACGCGCTTGCTCCTTAGCGATGCCGTGGTCAATAGCCCATTTGTATTCTCGTTCAGCAGCAAATAGCGCACGTTGCTGCGAACGATACCATTCATTCTGTAGATGAACATCTTCAACGTCAATGCTATTCTGACGATTCTTATTATCTTGCAGCCGAGCCTCACGCGTCACAAATTCAAGTGACTTGGTTGGATCAGCATATCTTTGACTAAATTCTTGAAATGAAAATGAACGATGTCGAATGATTTGATGTGTGATATCGCGCGTAGTCACAATTTCAAGTGTTGCATCAACCATCTCTAGTGGTGACCAATGTTTATGCTTGACAAGATAATTCACCAGCTTTTCAGCCGATTCACTATTATATTGGTTGCTTGGATTTGATACTCTAGCACAAAATGCTGCTAGTTCCAAAGCATTTGTAATACCTTGGTCACGAATTTCATCCACTGGTTGAGTATAAGAAATTAGTTTTACCGCTGGCCCACCCATTTTATCCTCCATTAACATTTCTTCCAATCACGTAAAGCTAGATTGAGAGCTAACCCTTGGTGGGTGCAGGTATTTAGCAGGGCCACCACCTCTGCTGGATCCACCCCATCCACCACTGACTCATTGATATCTTTATATTTCCAGTTTGAAGGCCAAACAACCATAGGAATTTTTCTCGTTATAGCCTTTGACATTTGTTCGACAACCTGCTTGTTCCTCGGCTGATTGTCAAACACTAGAACAGCTTTATCCCCAGGAATATAAGATAGCGCCCTACCCATATCAGTACCACCAGGCGCTATCGCATTTGGTATTAGCATCGCATCGAATTGACCTTCCATGACATATACTGTCTTGGTAAAGTCAACTCGATCTAAACCATATACCAAAGGCTCATTATTAATACGCACAGTCATATACCGAAGCTTGCTATTACCCATAGCACGCCCGGTAACACCAGTCAGTTTACCTTCCATATTACGAAAGGGTATGACTATTCGTTCATCAGCAACCAGACGATCTTTATATGAAGAATTTAGCTCCTCACATACTGTCATATCCTTAGCATAATAGAGATCAGAATATCTTTCCTCTGGTATCTTACGACCTTGCAGATATTGCACAGCCCTATGGGTTGCGCTAAGGTCTGATACTGGAATCAGACCAAGATTAGTCAAGCGAGTCTCACCAGCCTGTTTAAATTCTGGTTTAGGTATTAGATATCGAGGTTCACTATTTGCACCACCCTTTTCCTCACGAAATACCTCAAGACGATATTCTCGTAATAGACCAGGATCAACTCGCTCTATTAGCTTGGCCATATTTGTGCTATAGCTACAATTATGACATTTAAATACCAAAATACCTTTATTCTGATAGACATAACCTCTAGCCTTTGTGCGACTAGATTCCGAATCTCCACAAAATGGACAGCGGAAATTGAACAACCTATCACTTTTACGCTTGAATAGACCAAGCTTCATCGATAAAATGCTCAGGTATTTGTGATCGATATGTAAATGCATAGGCCTATATTACACTATAATAGGCCGTTAGTCAATCTATTTTTGCGGCTAATTAAAATACTTTTACGCCGTTTATATTTTCAAATACTACAGCTTGTTCCCAAGTGTTTACAAGGGGTTGTCCCTTTATGTTTAAGCTTGTATTGAGAAGCATAGGACAACCAGTCTTTTCATACCATAATTCTAGTATTTTTCTGAAAATGCTTTCTTCTAGATTATCCACTGTTTGCACTCTGCTCGTATTATCAATATGACAAATTCCTGGAAATAAATCTGGATATTTACATTTCGATACGAATTGCATATATGGACTATGTTTCACGGGCATATCAAAATAATCTGATGCATGTTCAGAAAGTATTGCTGGTGCAAACGGTCTAAATGGCTCTCTCCTTTTTATTAAATTCATTTTATCTTTTATATTAGAACCTCTTGGATCACATATAAGACTTCTATTACCAAGGGCTCTAGGACCAAATTCAGCACGACCATTTGCTATGCCTATTATCTCACCTTTTATAAGATGATCGACAACTGTATTAATATTGATATCTCTCTGTATATTAGTGCCTAGATAAGGTTCTTTCCAATTCAATTTCTTTCTAGTCAAAGCTGCAACGGCACCAATACAGTTTCCTGCATCTCCAGGATTAGGCATGATGTGAATATTGTCAAATATATTAGATATCAAACTATTTGCGACACAGTTTAATGCAACACCACCCATAATCACAAGATTATTAGATCGTATTGCAGTTCTCATCCACCAAATAGCACCCTTAATATATTCTTCTATTATTGCTTGAGCTGAAGCAGCTATATCAAATTTATTTTCATTTTGACAATCCCACCATTTGCACCCACGATGTAAATTATTTTTGGATACAAAATGAGGTGGATCCCATTCTAGAAAAAAATCTTTCTTCATTTTATCAACTAAAATTGGCTTACCAAATGCAGCCATACCCATGAGAATATATTCTTCTTCATTAGGTTTTAAACCAACATAATCAGTAATAGCTGAATAGAAAAGTCCTATGCTATTGGGATACTTTAAACCCCATATAAATTTTAATTGATCACCTTTACCTTCCCATATACTAATGGTATCTAATTCACCTATAGAATCAATTACTAATATCGCAGCATTATCAAATTTGGAAGTATAAAATCCTGCGGCCGCATGACATTCATGATGTCTAATATATTCTATTCGTTTTTTGTTTAATCCTAAACGGCTAATTTCATCCTTTGGATTAATCCATATAGGTCGTTCTCCAGAGTAAAGTCTGCGTAAACTTTTTAAAATAGGCTTATCAGAAATGGCTATGATATCAGGTGTTCCATATGACAACATTTCATTTATCATAGCCATACTAAGATAGCTATCATTTTTTATTCTACTATATCGTTCTGAATGTGCTGCCCATAAGATGTCGCCGCCATCTATGGCGGCGGCGCTTGCATCATGATTTTGGGAATTTATACCAAGTATCATATCAATATATGAACGGATCTCGCTTTGCTAATTCTTTAAGTATTTTTTTGGACCGGCGCTTTCTTTTAAATTCTTGCCATCTAAAAGAGATATTACTCAAAAATCTTTTTATCATAAATCGCTCCATGCCCTGGATAATTTTCAATTATATCAAATAGAAATGTTGCAAATTGAACATTTTCATAATTATTAAAATGATTAGGAAAACGTTCTATATCCGTGTTTAGTTTATGATAATTATAAAGAGGATCCATTATTGTAACACCATGTTTAAATTTATATAATGGTTTATTATGCCAATCAGGAAAACTATAAAGATGAATGACCTTTTCAATTTGATGTTTATTCATAATCCAATCAATCTCATGAAACCATTGACGCATGGTCCAATCTTGAAATTCATGTGATAATAGATGGTTATAAAATCCTTCTGCTGCCTTAGCTAAATCTTCAGGCATCACCTTTTTTTGTTTTGGTATTAACTCACGTATTTCAACACTTCTATGATTCAATGCATAATCATAGTCGCTTGGAATTCGCATTTTTTCGGTATGACAAAATATAATAACTTTTGGTATTGATTTGTTTAATTCTTTCATTAAACAACGTCTTGTGCTCCACCAACTAGCACCATCAAATCCTGCACCGTTAGGTATTCTAGTTCTATCATATTCATTATTACTTAATTTACAAGTAAGTGCTTGTGGCCAATCGGTCTCAGATAATCTATCTGAACAAAAGCTATCACCAACAATCAAAATATCATTCCAATTATATGTCATAACAATCTCCTAAATTTAACCTCTCTGTATATATTTGTCCATATTCTAGATAATTATCTATTAACTTGGTAAGAATTTTCGCTAATTTATAATTTTGTTCATCCGTTAAATGATTAGGAAATTTTTTAGGATTTAAGGTTTTATCTCTATAATTATAGAGTGCATCTTGAATAGTAATACCAGTCTTAAATTTGTAAGTTGCTATGCTATCTTTAGAATTTTTCCAAAACATGTCAGGAAAACAATGTAGATGAATAACCTTTTCAATATTATTTTCTTTTATGATTGAATCTACTTCATCAAACCAACGTAATTGACACCATCTATAATAATCTAATGAATGAAGATGTTCAAAATATTTTACAGCAGCATCAAATCTTTCACCTCTATGTTGATTTTCTAAGACAGACCAATAATTATATCCATAATCATAGTCACTTGGTATTCTATTAGCTTCTGTATGACATAGAATTAATAACTTTATAGGCTTATAACTTAATTCTTCTAATAGTCGTTTTCTAACACTCCACCAACTAGCCCCTGGAAATCCTTTTCCCCTAGGTTCCAGTTCATGTTTTTCTGTAATTTTGTTTGTGAATATTTTTGGCCAATGATTATCGCCGGTTCTTTCTGCACACCAGCTATCGCCAATTATCACAATATCATCCCAATTATACATCATCAATCCATTATTTTATTCGCCGTCGCCGTTTCCACCACGTGATGAACTACTTTTGCCGGCGCATACATTTCTACCAAGCGCCTTATAATGTACCTTTGGACAACCTTTCCACTGACCCAAAACTTTAGTTTCTTCTCCGCAGATCGGACAGAATGACGTGCCGGGCCCTTGTTCTTTAATATTATCTTTAATAAATTCTTTGAATCTGAGTTTTTTGCGACGAAGCATTCCCATAGGAGGTCTGCCCGGCTCACCCTTAGGACCGACTCCAACACCTGCGATATTACCGCCACCTACTGCATTAGCTGGTGCATCTTCGTCCATCAGATCCTCCTCAATAGCATTACTATTTCAGGATCCATCGGTATATCTGATCCGATGATCGTCTTATTATTTTTTCCAATACCATCTATTCTATCAGGCCAATATCCCATTAGAACTAGAAAGGGTTTTAGATATTCTAGATGGTCTTTCATCTTGAATACTAACATTTTAGTAATTGCATCACGTTGAAATACATTATAAAGAGCAATCAGATGATTTAAAATATATCTATCCTTTAGCTCACCAGTCTTTACATATCGACTGATGAGCCTTTGGATATTTCGAATCCGTCCTAAATCATCGTAAAATTCTGCCTCATCCAAACAAGACGGATTCTCATAATGACGAGCGGCAAACAGCATAAAATTGCTGTCATCAAGTATTTGCATTATTAGAATGTGCTAAGGGCAACTCTCTTCAAAGTCGTTGCATTTACGGCAATGTAGAGATATGTATTACTAGCAAACATTTGACCCACTTTGTAACCTGCCGTAGTTGCATTATTACTAGCTGGATTTGAACGAAGTGTGCCAATGAAGTTATTAACCTTCAATAGTCCACCTGTCGTGATATTCACATTGGATACAATTAGCGTATTAGCGCAGGTAATCGTAGTATTTGCTTTCAATGAAACACGAGCATTGAATACCGTATTGGATGGTACTGCACCAAAGAAATTCTTGACGGTAATATTCTTTGATACTGGAGTGCCATTCGGATCATCGACAATCAGAAGCAAATCTTCACGCGAAGTGCTGCCTAGTGACGTAAGTTGCGAGACCTTCTTATCGGCCATCTGTTTTCTCCTACTTTATGATTTAGCCGCCAGTTGTGGCGGAGCGCACAGTAAATGTGCCGAAGTTATTTGACACAGAGCCGGCAATCACACTGTTTGCAGCTTCAGCACCGTTAGTGCTAATATTTAGGCTTACTAGATTAGCTGTAAATCCTGTGCTACCAGCGGAGTTACCAAAAGCTAGAGTTTGCGCGCCGACTTTATATGTACCAGCAACAGCAGGCTTAAAGCGGAATACTAGAGTATTATTCGCATTGATAATATCAGTGCTGGATGTCGAAGCCTTAGCATTGGCTGTAGCAATAAGATTATTACCACCAGCTGTATTCGAAAGAGTTAGACGAATGAATCCTGTGCCGCCCTTATGACGCACCGGCTCATTGAATACGACATACAGATTGGCTGTTCCGTTACGCACAAGTGCATTACCACCTGTCGAATTTGTCGATAGATAAATCTGTGTAATCTCAGGAAATCCTAGGTAAGCGACGTTAGCATAACCGTCATTGCTAATACCAGGATTAGCAGCGACTAGAATTTCATCACGCTGTGAGTTTGCACCATCTTTATTGATGTTACGACGGCGCACCCAACCTTGGTTAGTCGCAACCACATTGCGTTTCCAAGATTCGCGACCATCGGTAGCACCACCGAAAGGTTGAAACCCGTATTTAATACCAGCGACTGTGTTGGCGCCGGCAACTGTATTCTCGGTATCTTTACCGAATCCCCATAAAGGCATAAGCGTATCTCCTTCGCTTTTCGTTAAGCACTACTCAGCATAATATAAGTGTTTCTATTTAGACTTTTTCGCAGATGATTTGGCTAGCGTTTCGCGAGCCTTCTTGGTCAATGACTTCAGATGCGAGCGAGTTGGGCTCGCATCTTTAGACTTAGTATAGGGACCTTCGAACGGAGGCTTCTCTGTTGTGACTGCTTCAGCAGGCACACAGTTAGGAACCATGCGTCCGCCTTTATTCTTCATACCCTTAGCAACATAACCAGACCAGCAAGCTTCATTTACTTTACTCTTAATTGCATTATTCAATGAATCGCGATTAGCATGAATTTTTTTAGTAAATTCATCCTTATCTTGTGTAGTTCTCATTGAATTGTGTGTAGATATAATTTGTCTAGCAAGATGTCTGTTTATCTTAGACTTAGATCCATCAACATGATGAAAATGTGGTTCTTTTCCATCACCACTTGCAGCAATTCTAGACATTTGAATCATTGGATGCATATGCCCAGCAGGATCATCATCATCTTTAGATTTTGATTTGCGATCATATGGATCCTTAACTTTACTTTTAACATCTAAGTACCCATGGACTACACCTCGGCCTTGACCCTTGCGAGCACCTTCTTCAACACTTTCTTTCATCTCTGACTCCATATAATCACGCGCAGTCAGAACATAGTCCTGTGCAAGCGTGATTTTGAGTTGGACCCACTCTGGTAGGTCCGTCTCAGGTTTCAGCATTGACATAAGAGCTTCGGCGTTAGATATGATAGACTTTAACTGGCTAATTGCCATATCACCTTCATATCCATATTCGCGTTTGTCTTTAGCCATTCTATTAGTCCTTTGTTGGAACTTTAGGTGCAGCTGTTCCACCAACCTTACCACCCCACTTCTTAGTAAGGGCTAGAGCGCGGCCAGTCTTGCGCTTTTCGACTTCTTTTGGTGAGCTGGTTTCTGGATCAGTCTTTTTTAGATAACGACTAGCAAGACCTGTCGAGATTTCTTGAACCGGTACAGTTTCTTCCTTGGCCATCTTAGTAGCCGTAGCATACATCACTTCTTTAGCACGCTCACCATAACGCTTCTTGAAGCCACCCATCTTTTTCTTGAGTGACATCACATATTTTTCTTTCTTATCAGTCTCAGCCCCGGTCAGCTTGCGCTCATCGACTTGCTCTTCCTCTTTAAGCTTCGGATCCAGCTCAACCTTTTCTTTGCGAGTCGCGACAATTGTACCCATGCGCTCACCGCTATTTTCCTTCTTCAGGACACCGCGGCCAACCAGCACGTCTTTGTGCGTGATCTTATCCTTTGGGTGAGCCAGCGCAGCTAGCTTCTTTTCTTTATCACCCTTAGGCACCGTATGCTCTTTCTCCATGATGGAGCGAACTGCGGCGATAAGTGAGTCTGATGACCCGAATTTACTATTGTCTTTCATGATAGTCTCCTCCTTAGCGAGTAATTTCTTCCCAGTCTATAGATGCAAATGCTTGGTCGCTGTTTGCAGCGCCTGAACAAGCAACGGTAAAATCTGTTGTGGCTCCAGTGAACGGATCTCGTTCTAACTGGAATCTGAATAAAGCTTCTTTAAGAATTTCGATAGCTTGTGTAGCCTGTGTAGTAATACCCAAAAACCCTGAGGCCATCACTAGCCCACCAGTCAAACCAGTAGCTGTAATATTATATTCTATAGCTGAATCTGCTCCTGCTGATACCCAAGTGCCTGCAGTAGGTGAGCAACCTTTCATTATGCGCCAAGATATTGTAGTGTTATTACCCTTACCAAGAATATTGACAGCCGTTGGTATTACTATTGCATCGGTTCTACCAGCTTTTAATCGTATAGATGCAATAGGGTAATATGTACCAGCAGTAGCCATAGTATATGGCGCTGTTAAAACAGTTGATACTGATTGCTGAATACCTCTAAGCTCATATCCACCTTCGCTCATAACGGATGAGCAAATTTGCTTTAATGTGCTGTCGCTAGAGGTCGTACCAAAATTGGTGATTTCATATCTGAGAGGTAGAGATGCTGTTGACATATATGGTAATGTGTTTACGTTGTCATTATGAAATACATGACCGGGTAACATCAAACCATCGATGACAAAGCCCATTCGTACATCACCAACACCTAACCATTCGATATCTGTCCAAAGAATATTAGCCTTTGTGAGATTGATACCTGAAGTATGTTCACTACCCACAGGGCCCTGCGAAGATGCACCAGTACCATCAAATTTGTCTATATTCCAATTAGCTCTAGCAACCTTTGTATCAACTACAACACCAGACGTTTTCGACCTCTTTACAAAATAGATGTCAGAATTGGATTGCTCAAGAAATATTCCATTAGAGTCATTGAAATAACCAATTCTTTGACGTAGATTTGGCTTAGCTTCATTAAAGACAAAAGTATTCATTAGTAATAAAGATTTACCGGGCTGATATGCAAATACCTTCTTTGTTTCACGAATTACTTGCTGCCCACTACCGGTACCAACATTCATATTGATTAGAGACTGATTATTCGCAAATGCATATGTCGTGCCTGCAGTATTTGATGTGGCCCATAGATTGTTATCGACATATCTGTGCTGACTGTCAAATAATGTTAGTGGATTAGATGTACGAATACGACCAAATGCATCCGTTGCAGTTCCGGATGGCGTCAGACGATTGGACAGCATATTCACTTCGAACCTGGTGATCAGGTTCGCACCATCTAACTTATTAGTATCTGTCCGAAACTGTGCCATTTACCAGGCCCTGCAAGACCAGTAGCGTGCTTTCCAGCGCGGCCCTGGGTTATCGCAGTTATGACGCGCGCGGAAGTTGCTGCGGCGACCAGGGATGTTCTTCTTGATCGTCATATTGGGATCACCAAAGCGAACGATCACAACCTTACCAGCACCGTTTGTCGTATAAACGGCAGACTTCTTAGGGCCACCTGGGGTGCGGAATGGCTTATTCAAAGTCACCTTGCGGCCCTGATATTCAGCCTCGGTGATCTCCAGCTCCTCTTCGACATCATCGCACTGGCAGTTGCCACCGCAACCACAACCTGCATCTTCTTCCTCTTCGACTGAAGGATGATTAGCATAGCCGAATTGTGCGCGAATACCTAGCTGTTGAGCAGTTGGTGCATCCATGATTCCAGGTACAAAATCCTCAGACAATTCTGTTTGTTCACGGAGACCAGCTAGGGCCCTGCGTACATCTTCAAATGTCTTCGGTGACTTTGAATCTTCTGTTGTCTGCTTTGCCCATGGCACTGGCGCCATATAGCGAGCGTCATTAGCAGATTCATTCTGTCCTGGTGTATCTTTCTTATAATTCTTTACTAAAGAATCTGTACCAGTCTCACGATGCAGAGGATTTGGATCACCCTCAACCTTTAGTTTCTTATGAACCTTGCGATATACAACTCTACCATCAGGTAGCTTTTCTTTCTTATATTCAAAGTCAGCGGATTTAACTGCTTCATCAACATCTTTTATATCTTTAACATTATGACCTGATTTCTTTAATGTATCAAGCTTGCTCTTATGCACTAAAGAGCCAATTTCCACATCGGATACCTGATGACCTAGCTCATGAACCCTATACATGTCACCATGTTCACGGTCAACATGCACAGCCATGGGGTCTAGCTTTCTTTCTTTAACTTCGACACCTTCTTTGCGAACCTTAGAAGCTAAATCCTTGTCAGCTCCACCCCATGTACCCTTACCCTTGGTGATGAAAGAGTTTACACGAGCATAGGCCCACTGTTGTTGATTGGCGCCTGGACGATGACCAGTCTTCCATGCGGCCATACCACGATTATAAACCTGACGCAATACGCTAACTGGAATACCAGATTTTTCAGCCTTCTTTGCTAGACCTTGATCGGCCGCTTCTTCGACTGACATCTTTGGCTTAACATGTTTAATCAGTTTGCCAACTTTACGATCTTTGACTGGATCTTTACCATTGTATTCGTGTGTTCTAGTTTCATAGTGATCCATACCATCATCATCGAGGTGACGTACACTATGAGTTATCTTTGACCCATCAGAGGATACATGAATGGACTGCGCCCGACCATGCTTATCTTCTAGATGCTTTTTGACATGAGCTGGAACCCTCCAGCTTGCATTTCCGTCTTTAGTCGCTTCTGCAATTCGCTCGACTTCTTCATCGCGCTGCATCATTTTCTTGCGGAGATCCTGCATCTTCATGGATTCTCTCTCCCTCTCGTGCTTTTTAGCTAAAGTATCTTTTTCTCTGCGATGCTTATCTTGCATCAGCTTTGATGCGCTATCGGCGGATTCCAGATCATATCTTGATGTCGGAACTGCATGGCTCAAAGGTTCTGTAGTCGGATCTAAACCGTGAGGAACGATTCCTCTAAACATGTCCCGATAACCAGCAGCTTCCGCGAACTGCTCAAATCTCTTGTTATATGAAGCAGACAGATATGAATATCGCACGGGCAGCTCCGGTGGATTGAATTGAACATCATTCGCATTATAGTTATCGCCAAATTGTCTGCGATATTTCATTGTATGAACACTTGTCTTAGTCTTTTTACTATCACCAGGCGCTGCCTTATATGCGCTTGGATCACTATCTGACATCTTTGTCTGTCTCTTAAATTGAGACTTACGTTTGCTAGCAGTCGACTTGTCTAGGCCTGAATAATAGCGATGGCCTTCCATTGATAATTCTTTGTCGCCCAGCTCTGATTGAATCGACCACAATTTCTGTAGATCACCTCTGCTGCGAAGTAACTTATAGACTATATTCTCAACACTATATTCGCCACCTTTAGCTAGGCCTGAACTACGCATTTCACGAAGCTCTGCCAGCAAAGCTCCAATTTTCGACATATCATTTGATTTTATGGCTGCATCGATCTCATCTTTATACTGACGATATTTGCTACGCACACTGACATCATCCATGGTAGGCTTTTGATTAGTAGGATGCTTGACCCATTTGTCATTTTGGATGCTATACACACCAGAGCTAACCGCAGGCTCTTCGGTCGGTTCGATATATAGCTCAACCTCAAAACCGCGAATCGTAATATTGTGCATCTGATTCCAGAGGCTTTTCTTTGCATCGAATAGCTGGCGCATATATGCGCGCATTGATGCACCACCCTTTAGCTTCACAACCACATGTAGATCGATATCACTATGATCAGTATAATGATAGCTAGCATTAGAACCAGTGAATACAATATCTTTGACATCGAGAGGTACTGCAACAAAACGAATAAACTGATCTGCAATCTTGCGTAACTGAATGCGAACCTCAGGCATCAAGCGATCATCAGCAAATAGCTTATGATTTAATTCATCGTGTGCACCGATAGCCTCGCTTGAACGAGGTTCATCGGGCCCATCAGGATCTTCTTCATGCTGCATCGATACTGCAGTCTCGGGTGGTGCTCTATCCGCAGGAACAAACATATTCACGCCACCGCCGAACGGATCACCCTCTTCAACGTGACCCATACCAGAGCGAACCATCTTCATCACCCTATGTGACGATGACCGTAAACCTGATGGTAGACCTGATTTGAAGGCTTCGTGATTTTTGTTTTTTGCGTGTTCTCGCATCTTGGATGCTGACATACCTTCAGCGCCTTCAGCATCCGGGTCACGCTCCCCCGCAGAATGGACATGTATTTTATCAAAATGATAGTCCTTTCCATTATATTTGTGCAGAAGCTCATGCATTTCTTTGTGACGGTCACCACCTACCACGACATGAACTTCCTTACGACCTTGCTTATGAAGATGCTTCATCACATCAATGATAGTTTTATGTGGACCAGACTGAACAGAAGATCCAAAAGCTTTACGAGCTAGACCAACCTTCTGTCCATGCGACAGAGGATTTTTCTTGCTATCTTGTGTATGTGATAAATGAACCTCGGCGTCTGCACCATGCTTCTTTGCTACGGAATGCAAATGATCTACCAGTTTTTGGTGACCAATAGTAGGCGGGTTCATGCGCCCAAAAGTAATTGCAACAGGCTTCATTTGCCCTCCCTACGCTGGTTTTCCGTGGACTATACAGCGTTGACCTATTTAGGGATTCTAGCCTCTTGCTGATAAAAGATTGGCTCTGCTAAATTCTGCGCGGTCAACTAGCTTAGTGGGAGCACCATTCTTAATTGCAACGAAGCCCTCAGGTTTTGCAGCTTGACCACCTATGGTATGCTGAAATGATCCTGGATTTGATGATAATGCATGAACCAGAACATCTTTAGCACGTTGTAGATGTCCATGCAATTCAAAAGCTTTGTCTATATGTTGTCTATTAGCATCAAGATGATCAAGTGAATCTTTTAATTCTTGCTGTTTAACACTACGCGCTTTATCAGTTTTTAATGTTGATAATGCTTTTGCTTGTCTAGATGTGACGTATTTTTTAAGACCATCTGTAGTAGGCTTAGTGCCTTGACGGACAGTATCATTGATATACATCTTTATATTATCGCGATGTCTTTCAACAGCCTTATGGGATGATGATGTCATTGAAGATGCTACAGCTTTAGCCTTCTTCATATGACTTTCAAATTCGCGCTCTTGAGCTGATGTATATCCAGTACGTTCCACAGGATGCTCAACAGAAATCATATGAACATCTGGATGCTGTTTAAATGATGATGTGTCAGGCTCAAATCCAGCCTTCATATCAGTCAATGTTTTACCTTGATATTTTGTATGCACAGCCACACCAAGCTGGGCTCGTGATACCTTCTTACCAACAGGACTATCTTTAGGTACTGAATATGTTATTGTATTAGGCTTGAAATTTAGTGTATCTCCTGAAGTCTTTACATCTTCAGGAGTATGCATAATATCGCCTTGATATACAGCACCCTTAGGTGTTACCTTGGGTAGATGTTTTAGTGCAGCCTTTAGCTTTGATACTAGACCTGGCGCATGACCATGATTAGCTTCTATATCTTGATCTGTATAATTGATCTTGGGCTTTACATTGAAGGCTGATTTTGATGCAACAAAAAATTTACCTGTTTCAGGATGATGACCAAATACTATTGATGGTGATCCATCATATTTCATCGTTACCTTGACATTAGAACCATCTTTGCGGCGAAGCTGATTATGTACAGCATTTAGTGTATCAGCAGCGTGCTTAAAACCCGCAGCACCTGCATTGATAGGATGATCCTCAGCATGTTCTAGATGCTTTAGCTTGTCATCAGCCGCTACAGATTCAGATAAAAATTTTGCGAACCCTGTCATATCTACCTCACACGAAACACGAAAGATTTATTTTTTTCTTGTCAATCGTGACACTTTTACCATCTACAGGGGCTATATTGAAAGGAGATTTATTTGTCATAGAAAATTGCATTTCAAAAGTAAATTGGTAATTATCACTTCCCTTATATTGTACCCTAGCACGATATATTGCTTTAGCTGATTGAGAAAATCTAGGAACTCCTTTTAAACCAAAAGGATTAGAAGAACCAAAAAGATAAAAACCGTGGGTACCAACATTGACATAATATGTCTTTTTTCTATTATAATAATCTTCTATCTTAGAAGCTGGGATTTCACCTTTAATATCTTTGAATATTGAAAGGTCACGTTCATATCTTTGTCTAGCAGTCATCTGCCCTGCTGTAGCTTCCCATAGATCATCTTTATCTCTTTTAAATGGTATTTCTTTCCATTGTTTTTTAATAGTATCAAATAGACCGACATATTCGGCAAGTTCAGCAATGAATATCTTTTCTTTATCCTCAGGTCCTATCTTACCAAATCCCCATGGTGATCTTCTATTTTTGCCATCATATTTTATGACTAATGATCCTGCCGAGGCCGCTGTTATTTTTAATTCACAACCTGCAGTCTTTTTCTTATACATAAGCATTAAATCCGGTTGATCAGAGCCGGCGCCCGCAGGTTTAAAATCTTTGGGGACAAATCCCATAGGTTTTAATATTTTTGCTGTATTTTCTTCATAAAGAAATCCTTGCTGAGCTGCCATCTTAACCCCCGAATTTTTTCATATGGCCCTCAATAAATTCAGGAGGAATCGGTTTCTTAAACCGAACCTCTGTAGCCATATAATATTCGGAGTCAGCGGCCTCTGGATTTTTAGCTGTCCATTTGTAATATTCATTGCGATCCATCATGCGCTTCTTGGCATCACCCATGTTACCACGCAGATCAGCATCCATATTACGCTCTGCCCAATCGGCAGGTATTTTTAATTTTAAAACTGAGCGTTCGCTATGAGGAGTCGTGGTAGCTTTAGCATTGACACCTCTAAAATGTGCTTCACCCCCACCACCAGACATGGATGCATATCCATGTGCGGTATGGGGATCTGGTGTTGTTGAATACATTCCTGTAGATGGATCTGGTCTATTGATACCAGATTTCATCATTGATGCTACATTGCGGTCATGCGTGCCATGATATAGGATATAGTGATCACCTTCACGCCACCATCCACGACGTTTCGCTTTATCGAAAGGAAGTCTATTAGACTCCGTTTGTTCGAACAACCATCTTTTGAATGACATGGCTACCTCTTTATATGATAGCCATATTTATGAAACTATAAGCTTACCTTCAACCATAGTAAGATTAACTAATTTTCTAGTATTGGTTTTGATGTAATCTCGACCACCGTCAATGAATACAGACCCATCTCTACTTTTCCGATAGTCATGTCTATATCCGCTTACGATAATCTCACCATCATCTGCAACTGCTCCTGCGATTGGACTAGAAAAAGCTGATGTTGCATCACAGATATATGCATGTCCCTCAGGGCCCAAATAAACTCCAAAGTAATGTTTGTGAGATGCGTCTTTCAAAATAGGTTGATAGAAAACCTCGACTGGATGCAAACTCCAGTCTCCTGTTTTATCTTTGATAGACCACGCACCAACATATTTTGCATCATATAGTCTTTCAACAGATTCTATTTTTAGACTATCATAGAAAGTTGTGGGTATACTAACTTCTTGACTCATTGCATCAACCTATAGCAGAAAAATGCACGACGACCTCCAGGAGAATTGTCAAATGCACCAGCATTACCTATATTTGACCAAGTATTACATTCCTCATATGAAGAAGCAAGTAAAAGCTGAACCTTGGGACTGCCTTCATCTTGCGTAAATACCAAGCTTACTACAACCAGTAACCACATCATCGTTTAGACCTCCATACATATTTTTCGTTACCTGTTGAAACTGCCCATTTATTAAGAAGAGGTATTTCCATATCATATGCTTCTTTTTCCCATGGTTGATCGATATAATCAACCACGGTACTATCAACTCTTTGACCTTTCCATGTCACCAAATCAATATTTTGTATGTGATCATACATTTCTCTTTTAGCAAATTGCTTGACATGAATAAGTTCATGAGCCAAAGTCTTTAATGTTCTCTTTCTATTTGGACCAGCATATAATCTTATTACAAACTCTTTAGGTCTTTTATTATCATCAATCCATTCACAATCACCAAATATATGTTCATTCATATGAAGAAGTCTAATGAGATGGATTTTGATAATTAATTTTTGACTAAGTTTTTGACTAACAAGATCAGATATCATCCAACTAGCAGCTTTACGCACCAAAGCTCTATATTTCGCGTCTCTGCCGCGAACATGGATTTTTGGTTTGATAACAGAAATTGCCATAGACATCTCCTGCATGAGGTATCATACAAGGTATTACCCGAATAGTCAATGGCAAAATATGTTCACTAAAGGTTATATATCAACGACGCCCACGTTGTATTCTGGGCTGTTCCCATATAGGTTTAAATGGTGTTTCAATATCCATAGCTTCTTTTTTGGCGCGCTTTTCTTTGCGTTCATCTCGCCAGTCTCTTTCTTTAGGATCTGGAATACTATAATCATCTTCATAATCGTCCAGATTAAATTTACGACTCTTACCCATTTTACACCTTTAAACCTGAGAAGTCCTTCCGACCCGTTTTCTTTGTTTTCCAACCCATATTTTCTTCCTCATCACGGCGCTGACCAAAATTGGTTTTGTCCATGATAGGTTTATCCTCCATGATATCTGATTGGGCCGATTGCTCGACATCATAGAGACGCATCTTCTCTCGATCCACCCCGATAACAAACCTACGGTTCATACCAGGATCACTATATCTATTCTTTAGTTGTTTTACCATGAATTGACTTAGCTCTTGTAGCTCCTCAGTAGAGATAAGGGCAATCATGAAGTCGGCAGTCGCAGGTAGACCGAATGATTCAGATGTATCGGTCAAGTCAACATCAGAGCTGGCATAACCTGACCGTGTGGTTTGTGTCGCTGATACGATTGGAACATTGCGCTCAACTGCAAGACCTCTTAGCTCCTCTGCTATAGCCTTAACATAGGTATAGCTATTTACATTAGAACCGGTCTTAATACGCGCAGACATACAAATATTCAGATAGTCAATATAGATGATATCTGGTACGAATGACCGCTTCAAGTTTAATTCATTGAGTAGATGACGGAAATGACCTGCATGTGCTGAAGCTGTCGGATATTCTTTGATGATAAGCTTGCCAGTAGTCTTTGCTCGAATACCTGCAATCTTCTTTTCATATAAGTCTTTAGGCAGAGATTGCAAATCCGGAATCGGTACATTCAGTAGGTTAGCATCAATACGTTCAGCGATTTTTTCTTCAGCCATTTCCATCGTGATGTATAGAACATTCTTACCCATCATCAAATTGGCTGCGGCCATATGACACATTGCTAGAGATTTACCAACACCAGTGCCCGCCAGAATAATATTCAGCGACTTGCGCGATAGACCACCTCTAGTAATCTTGTTCATATATTCTAGATCAAACGGAACCTTTTCTTCTATGCGATGATAGAAGTCATATCGACCTTGATAGTCATCGATCAGGTCATGGCCGATATGTGTATCAAAGGATACACCAAGTGCATCGGTAAGTATCTGTGGAATTGATCCTTTACTACGATCTTTATCTTTACCATCAAGGATGGTGATGCTATCCATAATTGCATTATAGATGGCTCGCTCTTGACAAAATTTCTCAGTAGAGTCAAGTAACCAAGTCTTATCGACGGGCTCGGGTCGAGTAAGCCCGTCGATAACTTGCATGACAGACTGATGTTCCTTCTCACCCAAACCCTTGGTGCCTTCTATCTCGATGGATAAGGCCTCACGGGTAGGAAGAGAATTATATTTCTCCATGAACTCTGAAATGCGAGAATATACTAGCTTTTCAGAGATATCAGAGAAATATTTTTCGCTTACAAAAGGTAATACCTTTCGAGCAAAATCATCATCATGTAGTAGGTGCCGAAGCACCGTCGTTTCGATTCGCATTGATTTCAGCCGTTGTTTCAATTATATGATATAGTATTGATGCAATGGTACGTTCGAAGTCTTGATTACCCTTAGTATTAAATTCATTTTCTAATACTGTATAAGTAAACCTGACAACTGCATTATCTTCATCATCAAGCGATTCACCAACTTTGACGGTATCGAAACGAAATACCGTCCCTTTGAACTTACCAGATTCAATACCAAAGCACATGTGGTCTTTCACCTCAGCGTGATCGACCACTGTATACTCAGCTAGCGGTCTCGTTGGCACTTTCTTCTTCATCATGTTCTACCTCACTTGTTTCACCTTGACCATACTTAAATTCTTTGGCTGCGACCGCATCAATACGATCTAGCAAATCTTTTGTAAAGAACCGTTCAGGATCTTGTTCAATTTGCTTTGCATAATATTTTCCACCATCAGGCATCTCATAGCGATTCGCGATCTTCTTGATTATACCATATTTCTCAGCCAAGTCAAGCAATCCGTAGTAACGATCAAGGCCCTTATCATAAGATAGCCTTACATCAATCGACTTGTTTTCCTTAGTAAAGCGACTCTTCGCTACACGGCAATGAATGATATTACCAACAACTTCTGTGCCATCACGATCTTTCTTCTTAGATAGAAAAATAATCTGCGAGGCTGCATACTTCAAACCTTCACCACCACCCATATCTTTGGTCGGCACATATGCACCGATCACATTGAAGATATGATTGGTCACCAGCAGCGATACATTGGCCCGCGCAAGCTTGAGTGATAGTGCGCGGAAAGCACCACGAATAAGCTGTGACCGAGTCATATCGCGTGTATTCTTACCCTCTGCGATATCTTCCAATTCTTTTTCAGTTGAAAGCTGGCCAAGAGAGTCAAGCACCATGAGCATCTTTGGTCGTTCTTTCTCAGGCACCTTGAGATAATTATCAAGCGTTCTCATAACATGAGTGCGAAAGCCCTGTACAGTTGCCTGTTCAGAAATAACAACCCGGCGCGGATCGATTCCACGAGCTACAAACATTTCCTTAGTAACCGCAGCTTCTGTGTCATAATAAAAGACACCAGCATCAGGATTATCTTTCAGGAACTGTTGCACGAGACCAAGAACAAAGAATGTCTTACCCGTTGCACTCTCACCAGCAAATGCTGTGATCTTATTGTTAGGCACACCACCATAGATGCTGCCAGATAGTTCTGCATTTAATAGATATGAACCTGTATCCATTGCACCAGCAAATTCTGATGAATGTAAACCATCATCAGCAATATGTGTATCAACGTCACCGATTTGTTTAACCAAATCTCTAAAGAAATCTTTGCTCATGATTTATCTCCTTGTCTAAATTCTGTCATGTAGCTATTGTCTGTGATTAGATTTCGTTTGTTTTCTACGGAATATACTGTCATGTCGATCTGATATCCTGGGTTATTTTTGAGCGGCACATCAATCCATGCATCATCATGCCATATGATCCTATTGTTTGGGTATGCATAAAAATTACCATCATCAACCTTAAACATGTGAGCACATTTATGCTCAGGTGTCTCACTAAAATTGGTATCTAAGATACCCTTATTCTCCCATGACCAATCCATAGTAAACATATATTCACCGCTAATGTGACTACCATCACAACGAATTAGTTGTGCGCGTAGTCCAGCCATACGGGTGCGAATATTAACATCAATATATGGGCTAAAGCAGTTCCAGTAATAGCAATCTTCAATTTTTGGAACTGGTGCATCTTTCTTCCAACAGAAGGCCATTAACGGTCGGCGTGTCCAATTGACACCATTATCTAGAAAGGCCTCAAAGAGAGGCACCCGCTTCTCCATACTTGCGACACTATGCACATCACATAGTGTAAATTCACCATAACCCTTCTCATGATTGTACAGATATTCATTCCGCATATAACATGTGAATGTCGGAAGATTATGATTCAAGTATGCCATTATGCAAAAAACCTATCTAGCGTTGGTCGTTCCTCATCTTCCCATCCTATAACATTGAGGATAGATCGAAGAGGATCGAGAAATGCCTTTTCAAATTGTGTCTTATAATCTATGTATCGCTCGACCTCAAACTCTGATGGTAGAATAGATGCGATAGCCAACACATTCTCATTTAATGGATTGGGCATTTTCATATAGCAAAATTTTACCTTATCACCATCTTTAATAAGATCATAGGTCTTATCAAGCCTGAGTTGTTTGAGCCGAGTATTATATGTTAAGCTAGCTCTAACATGAATCGGAATTCCTTTCTCGGCTCTTTGATATTTTCCAAGCCCTTGAATACCTCTTGGAAATGCAATATCTTCAAAGCGCATCTTATTGAATTGCTCACGGAAAGATGCAATAAACTGATGCATTGCATTTTCATCTTTAGTCATAATGATATTCAATGCATCTTTAATAGCCTTACGACAAAACGCGGGAGTCGAAGATTTTACTGCTTCGATGCCCATCATCTTTAGCTTTGGTGTTTCATATCGCACACCTTCAGAGTCATGAACATTCAGAATGTAACGCTTCTTACCTGTCCAGATACCACGGTCTGCGATATTCTCTCGCTTCATAGACATCTTCTGTGCGAAGGCATTCATATGCTCGCGCAGGCCTACATATATCTTGTCAATGACTGGCTTAAATGCTTGCGATGCAATCTTATCAAGGTAGGTGACAATCTGTTCGGTTGTAGGAGTTTTGTCTTTAAATACCTTAGCAACCAGACCATCAAGCGTGATATACAAGCTATCGGTATCAACCGCGATAACATAATCAACATCTTCTGTACCAAGAAGCTTATTGATATATTCATTAATCTTAACTTCAGCCCAGCGAATAGAAAGCTGACCACCGACTGTGATAGCTGTAGCCTGATTAAGGTCATAGAAGCGGAAATATGGATTACCGATTGCACCGTAAGCTGAGTTTAGCTGAACTTTTTTTGCAAGCTGCATGTTCTTATATCGGGATACAGACTTTTCATGGTCGCGCTTTTCTTGTGGAGTCTTTGCAGATTCAACAGCCTTTTGCGCCTCGATCATCTTGCGCTTATATTCAGACCGACTCTCATACATGCGTTCCATCATCTCAGGCAGAAAGCCCTGAGAATGATTGCTGAAGTATCGACCATTTGCAGCAAGGCTATAACCCTCACGCAGAGGCGGCTGATAATTTGAATCGAGTAGATTATCAACAGTAATATCCACACGATTTACACGATCAAGTGTCTCGGGTGAGATATTATATTGCATGATCAGGTGCGGATACAGTGAATCCAAATCGAATGACAATACCCATTGATGCGCGCCAACAAGTGGTTCTTTGACATATGCGCCAACATAAGCTTCATCCTTGCTGCCACCACCAGTGATAGGCACGCAGACCTTCTTCTTCCACAGATGATTATGGATTAGAACATCCCACATCTTAACCTGAGTGAATACGTCAGTGTAATTTACCTTAGCATCATAGGCCAGAGCAAGAACCATGTCTATAAGTTTCATCTTCTCATCGAGGCGATCAACAAGTTCAACGTCTTTGATATTATAATCGATAAACTTCTGATAGTTTTCTTTATACAAATTATGCAATGAACCATATTCAGAATAGTCAAGCTTTTTCTCACCTAGCTCAACATTAGCAATATGATCTAGGCGATATGATTCTTGTTGTGAGTATGTAAATTTCTTATACATCTCAAGGTAATCAAGAGTGGATACGCCAGCCATATCAACGGCTGTCTGTGTCTTACCCATGATGTTTGTTGTGCGCTGCGAGATGAATCCCCAAGGAGATAGTCGCTTTGCAGCCTTTGCATCTAATACCTTAGTGATACGATTCACCAGATATGGAATATCAAAGAAGGTGACATTCCAACCAGTGACAATCTCAGGATGATGACCACGTTCCCATTCCATCAGAAAGGTTTCCAACAGATCACGTTCATCGCGACACTTGATGTATTTCACATCATGTCGTGATGGGCGATAGTCACCACAACCCATGACGATAAATTTCTTGCCGCGCTTGAGAGTGATAGCCGTGATTGGCTCGGCCGCAGCTTCTGGTGTTGGGAATCCATTATCAGAACCAACCTCGATATCAAGATTGGCAATCTCGATTAGGTCACGATCATATTGGATTTCATATGGATATTCTTCATTGAGATATGCATATTGAAAGCGAGGCAAACCAAAGATATCGAAATTGGATACATCGCTATATTGCTCAATGAAATCTTTGGCCTCGCGGATATCACCAAATTGACATGGCTCTACCTCTGTACCCCAAATGCTTTTCCAGCCTGATTTTGGAGTCAGGCCTTTTCGCTTTGATGGTA
>Ga0315909_10002760_pt1 | contig 22164 bp, 16 predicted proteins | sample LakEriMetagenome_11_FD_203527 | JGI IMG/M metagenome (GOLD analysis project Ga0315909, IMG submission 203527) | Freshwater fungal communities from buoy surface, Lake Erie, Ohio, United States - Buoy 2 MA125 | ecosystem: Environmental > Aquatic > Freshwater > Lake | place: USA: Lake Erie, Ohio...
GCCAACGGATTCGGTCTAGACGCTTCTGCGGCTACCTCAATGATCGACGATGCATTGACCAAATTTCAATTGATGCGGGACGAACGGGGGATTTTCGACAACTGGCTGAACCTGATACAAGTTCATCAAATCCTAGGGAAAACAGCCCATGATGCAAGACTGGTCGCAGCCATGCAGCGGCATTTTGACACAACGCTTATCCGATTGGTCGATGGGAGTCGCGTCTACTTACAGGCAGTTCTTGATAACTTCTCGCGGCGAATTCTAGCTTGGCGACTGAGCGAGAGATTCGATACGACGATCACAGCAGCGATCTTGCAGGAAGTGGCAAAAGCACTTCCCAAAAACACGGTTCCATCGGCGGTGATGGACTCGGGAGTTGAGAATGTGAATACCAAGGTGAACGAGCTTGTTTCAGACGGCACGATCAAACAGGTGCTTGCGCAGGTTGATATCGCGCAATCGAACAGCATGATCGAAGCGTGGTGGCGTCAGCTCAAGCATCAGTGGTTGTTTCTCAACGAGCTCGATAGTGCGACTTCGGTGCGTAAGCTGGTTGGCCTCTATGTTGAGCAACACAACACGGTTGTGCCCCATTTCGCCTTCGAAGGTCAAACGCCCGACGAGATGTACTTTGGAACAGGAGCAAGTGTTCCGGCCACGCTGAAACAGAAGCGAGATCAGGCCAGAGCGGCCAGACTAGCACACAACCGCGCGGTGACCTGTGCGCGATGCAAAGTCGAAGATACCAAGCCAGCGATGCTGGCGATTGGAAGCAACACGAGTTAAAGCATCAGCGTCGGTGTCATGAGTCCAACAGAAGTGACGACCAAGCGAACCACTGGTTCGATGGATGTCTGAATGTATGGAGTAAAGCCTGAGATTGACCAACAAAACGCGAAGTTGAAGCGATGCAAATCTGATTGTTGTCCTGAATCGCCTAAGATTACCCTTGGATTCCGGGCCAATTGCCCTGGAACCCCAATACGTAAATCAATCAACCTAATAGCGCCGAGTTCTCGAACGCTTTTTTCCAGAATGTTCTGCAGCGCTGGACGGGTAAAATGTTGAGCCCTCAGAACTGCTGCTTCCCGTCCCTTGCCAAGGCGACAAGCGAACGTGTCATCGATCAACCAGCGATCCAGAACCGGTTCGCAAACGTTCATGATCGCATGATGCAGCACGCGCTCGTCGAAGCATGGCGCTGTGATCACCCGCTCTTTGGGATCCCGGATCAGAAATTGCTGAAATCGACCGACCGGGATTGTCCCCTCACTAATCGCCTTCGCCATTTCAGCAATACGGTCATCGAGACCGGCTGCAAACTGCCTCACCACAGCCTGTCCCCGTCGCCCACGGGCAGCTTTGTGGAACGCCATCCGCAGATTTTCAGGCTCGTGAATCCGATCAAACAGATTCGCTGTTCTCCGAACAATTGAGGACAATTGTTCTACACTCAACCGCTACGCCAGCAGGCTACGGCATCTCCGGTCGCTGCTCCGCAGACGCTCCCTCCGTGCCTACGCCCGCTGGCTCCGCTCCCTGCACCTGCTCCGCAGGACTGGAGACTCCGGGCGGGGAACTCAGGGCCAAGCGGAAGCCGCAGTCGATCAAGCTGTACGTCGGATCGTCCGAGTAGCGGATCGCCGACCGGCAAAACGCCGCGCCAAAGATCCAACTGCCGCCACGGGACACGCGGAACGAGCTCCCTTGAGCACCAAGAGGATCCGTCTGCGCTGATTCCCCGAAGTCTTCATACCAATCATGAGTCCACTCAAATAAGTTACCGTGCAAGTCGAACAACCCGCGTAAGCTCGGTCTCAGCTCCCGCCCGGGATGCACATGCTTGCCACTGTTCTCGCTAAACCAGCCAAAGCGATCCAGCAGGGCGACCTCGCTCCCAAATCCGTACGCTGTCCGTGATCCACTCCGCGCCACCACCTCCCATTCCGACTCCGTCGGCAACCGGAAGCCTCGCTTGTCCAAGTCCAATGGCCAATTACGCGGAGCCCAGGTCTCCTGCGGATCGCGAGCGTATTTCTCTTTGTCCAGCGTTTCCGGATCTGCATACGACTGCGCCGACTCAGACAATTCGGCCTGCTGGGACAGCCAGCGACAAAAACGGACAGATTCGTACCAGTGCGCGCCAAATCCGGCATCCGCAGGCTGGGCTTTGAATTGCTGCATGAATTCCGCGTAATCAGGCGAAAAAGCAATCAGTTCCTTAAACGTCACCTCACGATCCAGCAAGGCAAACGGACGCGTCAGATTGACCTCATGACGCCGTTCTTGATTCTCCTGCACACTCCGCTCCGGCTCATCTTGTACCGAGCCGATCAGCGACTTTCCCGGTGGAAACACAATGAATGTGTAATAGAAGGTCCGGGGTGGCAGCGGCTCTGGTTTGGCTTCGTTTTTCGCTGGCTCCGGGCTGACTGACTCGTCCTTTTTCTCGGTCCCTTCTTCCTGGGACGCCGCATCGTCGGCAGGCGCGGGCGTGGTGGTCTCTGCTTCCGGAGCTGCATTTTCATCTGCGGGCTTCTCTGCGGGCTTCTCTGCGGGCTTCAGTGGCGATGTCGGCGTCACCGTGATGGCCAGCGTGAACCACTCGCGTTCCGGGGAATAAGGAATCGGAGTTTGATCGACTCGATCGGCAATTTCCTTCTCACCCAGATGTCGGAGCAACCAACCCGACGCCCCGTGAACGCCGGAACTGGGGTCGCTCGCGTACCAATCGGCGAGTTGTTTCACGAGTGCTTCGCGGCGTGCCGAGGGAATCTCAGTCGGAGCGTACTCGCCGATCGCCAGCAGCAAGGCGTGACGAGCATCTTTTGGAAACTTCCCCGCCGGAGCGGTTGAAACCAGATCCAATAAATCGAGCAAGGTGTCCACACCGATCCCGCGAGGCCTGCAGCGGAAGATGAACTGGGTCAGGGCCTCGGGATCGTCGCTCCAGTCGAACACGGGCAGCACTCGTTCTCGCTCACCCAATCGCAGCAGCGTCACCGCCGCGTTGGCTCGATGCTGGCCATACGACACGCGTTCCACCGAGCCCATTTCCGCCGGGGGCAGCGTGGCGGTGATCTTGCTCAGAAGCTCAGTCGTCGCAGGTGCGGGAGTGGCAGCGACCAGGGGATAGAGCACCGCATGCTGTTGCGGAGTCGCCACAGACAGCAGTTGGGACAACTTCGGGATATCGCCGGCGGCGTAGTCGGCAAATGCATTGGCGGCACTCAGCCGCTGAGCGTCGGTCATCTTTCCCTCGGCGTTAAAGAAAATCTTTTCAAGATCCGGCAGCAGTCGCCCGCTGATTGGCCGCAGATTCTCACGCAGCAGCGGCTGAAACTCCGCATTTTCCACGACCAGTTGCCCGGCCACAAACTGCAGGTCTTGCTCCGTCCACGAGGTGGCTTCGGATTCGGGAATGTAGTCCGCCAGCGCCACCGCAGCACGGAACCGGCGATTGGCCTCAGCTTTGTCGTCCCGCAGAATGGTCCGTAACTTCTCTGTGAGTTCCCCGGCGTACGGCCGCAATTGCTGACGAATCGGGCCAATGTAGGTAACCTTGTTGGCGAGCAGCTCTTCCAGCAGGGGTTCGATCAGCGATCTGTCGCGGGCAACCGACGCCAGCCGGGCATGCAGTTGCGAACGCTTGGCGTTGAGCGTCTCGGTTTGCTGTGTGAGCAACTCGGACAAGTACGTTGCTGCGATCTCGGAGTTCGCATCGAGTTCCTCGATAACGCCGGGCAACTGGTTCGGCTCGGCACTGACCAGCCGACCGACCAGGCCCTCGATGCGGGTCGCCTCCTGTTCCTTTGCCTTTTGCGTCAGCAATTCGCGTCGATTCTGGTCCACACGATGCCACATCCACAAGCCGCTCGCGGTGATCAGTCCCAGCAGCACAACGGCTGCCGTCAGTCGGGACAGGTGGAATCGATCGGCGCGCCGAATCATGGCCCGCTGCGGCTCGGTCCAGCGTTTCTTATCCGTCAGCGTGCGAATGTTCAGCCACTCTGCTAGCGAAGGCAGGAAGCGATTCTCTTGCTTGGCGTTCCACGTCACCGAGGTGTCGAACAACATGAGTTCCGTCCGGCCCTTGCGGGTTTCCTTCTGCTTGCGAGTCAGCCAGTCCCGCAGCGAATGCACCAGATAATCGTGAGTCAACTGAAAATACTTCTGCCCCGCTTGGGTCTGTGTCACGGAATCACCATCGGCGTCCTTGCCTTCCGGATCAGTCGGCGTGATGAGCCGGATTTCGCTGTCCAGAATGCGGATCAAGTCATCAAAGTCTTTGGGGCGACTACCGTAGCCAGAGGCTTCCAACAACTCCGCGTGCGACCGCATGTAGCCCTTGATGTCCGTGCCGGAATTGGGCAGCAGGTCTTTCAAAACGGCACGGGCGGCCTTCTGGTGGTAACGATGATCAGGAGAAGCTGCGGGAGAACTGAACGTCTCTTCCAGGAACGTGACGCCAACGCCTGACGTTCCACCGACTTCTTTGAGCGTCGCTGGCGTCCACGGCTTGCCCTTCATCATCTCGGCAAACAGTGCCAGCCGAACGCAGATGACTTTGCCTTCTTCGGCCAGACCAGCCACAGATTGTTTGAGGAACTCTTTTTGCTCTTTGGTGGTTTCGCTGATGTTGTCTGGTAATGTTCCGAATGCCCTACCGAATGCCGACAACACCTTTTGAGCGTGGGTTTCTGGGAAAAGGTCTACGGCGGCAAGGTTATGACCTTCGACGAGTTTGACCTCTAACTCCCGCAGGAATCGTGTCACTGCCATCCAGAAGTCATCCCGCACCATCACGATGCACTGCACCTTGCCTCCGTCACACTGCCGCAGAGCTTGCACCAGATCGGTGTTCTCCTCTTCCTTCTTGGCGTGCAGCCATTGTTCAAACTGGTCGAGGACAATCAGCACCTTCTTGCCGACCGGGATGCCTTGGCCCCGACGTAATGCCGCCAGTGTCTCTTTGAGGCTCAAGTTGTCCTCGAGAGCAGGGCAACGCTTGCGCAGGCCGTGCAGCAGTCGCGTTTCGGTTTCATCCGGCGTGGCTTCGATGTAGACGGGAATCACGTCCTCCGAAAGTCGAGGCAGCAGTCCCGCTTTGACCAGCGACGATTTGCCGCAACCGCTGGGGCCATAGATCAAGCCGACCGAAAACGTGTAGACAGGATCGGTTTCCTCGATGCGGGTCTTCCAGAAACGCAGGCTGTCGGGCAAACCATCACGATCACGGGGACCGGGCAGCAGTTCCAGAAAGAAGTCGGCATCGTGAGCATCGAACGACCTGAGGCCCTTGGGCACAATCTTGATCGGTTGGCTATCGGACGAACCCAGACTCATCGAGGCCGATGATGCTGCAATCGAACCGACTGAAGTCGCGGCTTGTGTTGAACCTTGAGTCAAGGAAGCGACTGACGTGATTCCACCCGGCGACGTTCCGCTGTGGATGGCCGTCTGTTCCTGCAAGAACAACCGCAGGTCTTCGGCCATGTCGTGGGCCGAGGAATACCGCTCGCTGGCTCGCTTGGCCATTGCCTTGTGGCAGATGCGTTCCAGTTCCTTCGGGAGTTTCTCGTCGTACTGGCGCAGCGGTTTCGCTTCGTAGCTCGTGACTTGCTCAAACAGTTCGGTCTGCGTGTCACCACGAAACGGCTGACGACCGGCCAGCAACTCGTAGAGCACGACACCCAAACTGAAAACATCGCTGCGACCATCCACTCGATGGCCTTCACCTCTGGCCTGTTCGGGAGACATGTAAGCAGGTGTGCCGGCATACTTCGGTCCCTTGCCGACGTTCTCTTCCCTGAGCGCCAAGCCGAAATCGACGACGTAAGGCCGACCGTCCTTGCCAATCAGAATGTTCCCCGGCTTCACGTCCCGATGCACCAGCCCCTGCTTGTGGGCATAGTGCAGGGCCTCGGCCACCGTCGCCACCAGCTCGGCAGCGTCCCGATACTTCAGCCGGCTCTCTTTCAGCTTCGCCGAGAGGTCGGTCCCTTCGATGTACTTCGAGACGACGTAACAGGGACAGTCCTCAGTGCTGCCGACATCATGCACCGGCACGATGCCAGGATGATCGAGGCTGGCGACCGTTCGAGCCTCGGCCAGATACGCCTCGGCATCTTCTGGTTTCGAGATCAGCATGGCGTGTGGCACCTTGATGGCGACCAGCCGATCCAGCTGCTCGTCGTGAGCCAGATAGACCAGGCCGAAGCCCCCTTTGCCCAGAACTTTCTCGATGCGGTAGCGACCAATCCGCTCCGGGTGTTTTGCGGGCGGACCTTCATTCTTGGGGATAGCGTTTCCTTGATGGTCCTGCGTCACATCGTAGCGGTTCGAGTCGTTCAAGTCGTTACTCCCAATCGGATACTCCATACCTATATCTAGCTCTGGCGAATCAAATCATAGCTCATTTTCCGTCAATTCTCTCCTGCGCCCGTGACAGAATTGGTTACTCGGTTCGTGAACTCCCGAGAAAAAGCAAGTCAGACGTGTGTGTCACCGAGCCAGTGTTCGGAACGGATCCACTGCAGCGATCAATCTCTCAACGATTGTATCCGAGCTGAAATCCCGCTCAGCTGCGGCTCGAACTGACGTGCGGTCGAGAGCCTGGGCTATGGCGAGGGCGTCGAGGTAGACCGCCAGGGCAATCTGATCGGAATCGTTCTCCACGCACCGTCGGCCAGGTGGCAACCGATCGAGGAGCCGCCTCGAACAACTCCTCACGGCGGTAGCGGCCGTAGTGAATCTGAATGTGCCGTGGGAACAGCTCGGCAATCGAGTCCCTCAGCCGAACCTACACACACGAACATCAGGCGACACGATTTGCCATGTTGCGCCGCCTAGTTTACTGCGGTGAGTGCGGCAGCTTAGTTATGCCGGTGTGGACAAATAACCGTGGACGCGAATATCGGTACTACACATGTTTCAAAAAGGTGAAGTCGGGTTACAAGAAGTGCTCGCTGCCATCGCTGCCCGCCGGCGAATTGGAAAAGATCGTCGTCGAGCAACTTCGATCGCTTCTTTGCCACCCTGACGTGATTGCCCACACGTTTCGTTAGGTTTGCGCCAGTTCGCAAAGCGGCCCGGATCCGACGACGGTGTCGCGTCTTGAAGAACTGCGCGGACGTCGCCACCAGGCGGAACAGGCGGCCCGATCACTTCTAGCCCTGCAGGATCCAGATAGTCCGTTCGTGAAGTCGGAACTCAAGCGGCTCAACGCTGAGATGAAATCGCTGGGCGATTCTATTCGTAGTCTTGAATCCGGGGCCGCCTCCACGAGAGCCGTAGGTGTTTCCACTTCTCCATGGATGCCAATGTAGGAACGTGGGGCGTGTGACTCTCGTGCAACCAGGCGTTGATGAAAAAGGGCTTCGTCTTGTTCGCTTTGATAAAGGCCACCGTGTCTGTTGCCGTGGCATGAAGATCGGCCGACTCCCACCTTGCCCCGCCATTGAAGACCCGGGCTTCATCATAGCCATACGCCTCGGGTTTTGATGCGCCTTCGGTATCCCCGTTGGTCAGGTGCCACTTGCCAAAGTGGGCGGTGCGATACCCCGCGTGCTTCAAGAAACGCGGCAGCGACGGAGCCTTCGGGTCCAGCCAATCCGGCATGCCACGCTCGTGATTCTGCGCCGGTGTCGCGAAGTGCTGATGCACGGAAAATCTCGCGGGATACATGCCTGTCATCACTGCGGCGCGACTCGGTGAGCACACGGGATTGAGCACATTGAACTGCTGGAAATCCGTGCCCTAGCTGGCCAGCTTATCAAGGTTCGGCGTCTTTAGCCAAGTGTTGCCATGACAGGAAAGATCGCCCCAGCCCCAGTCGTCGGCGAAGATGAAGATGATGTTCGGTCGGGTCTCAACTGCGTCGGCGCGGGGCATCCCCAGCGTCAGCAGAAGCATTGCCGTTATCCATATGGCGCTCATTTTCATGACGGTATTCATCCTTGTCTGGCGTACATTCGATTCGATCATGGAGTTAGTATCTTATTTGAGGGCCTTGGCCTTGATGTCGAGATAGGCCGGCTCGATTCAGGCGTTGGCTTTGACTCTCTGTTCAGTTTCCGCATCGATGGGACTGCCCTCGCCTATCTAAAAGCGGGGAATCAAATCCTCAGGAGTAAGTTATCTAAACGCATCGAGCTAAGCAATCAGGAGCGACGCAGGCTCGTAAAGCACGGTAAGAGTCTCGGAGCTCGGATCAAAGACTTGATCTCGATCGTTAGCTACTCGACGTTCCGCAAGTGGGTACGGAGCTTCTAAGACGCGTCGGATAAGCGGCCCAAGGCGAAGGACGCCAATCCAGGTCGGCCACGCGTCGAGGAGAGCATCAGCGAAGCGAGCATCCGCATCAGAAAGGAGACGGGCTGGGGAGATACCAAGATCGTTCAGGCGAGTGGCAATATGATTTCTTCTCGAAAAAAGTCGTTTCGAAGACTGGCTTCCGTAAAGCGCCGTGAACTATCTTCACTCATGTCTCGACAAGTCGTTTTGCAGATCGAGCAGTATCGACCGATTTTGTGACACAATTCGCCACCCAGTAGAGAAAAGTCTGCAGAATGTCATGAAGTTGCTGATGGGGGGCGAATCGAGACATTTGCCGCCCCCAGCGTTGGTCCAAGGGGCCAATACTTCCTCGGGACGCGCTGGTCAGGTTTTTCAGGTCACTGCCACTGGCGCTTTTCGCTAAAACCTCACGTCTGTTCGAAATCACGAAAGTGCCGTGTTTTACTGGGTTTCCGAGCACGGGACTCGTTTGGTGTGAGTCCCGTGGTTTAGAGCCTTTGGCCCCGATTTGAGCCTTTTTGGGTTCCGATGGGTGCCAACCGCGTCCCGTGGTTTGCGTAACGGAGAAGCTCGACGAATTGCAAAACCCCTAGATTTATTGGGTAGAAACGCAAAGACCCGCTGGGATGAACCAGCGGGTCTTGAGCGATTTGGTCACCTTGCGGTGGCCTGGCCAATGGAGGCGGCGTCCTAGACTCGCAACCTTGCTATGTTTTTGGGGATAGATTGGGAAGGCAAATGGACAATCTGAGCCCTATCCGACCAGTCGGTATATCGCATGGTTCGCGGGGGGCAATCGCTCTGCCCCAGTGGTTCGATTCTACTTTCAACTCACTATAATCCACTCTCTAGCCGCCCAGCGGCCCGCCGAGTTCTCGAACGCTTTTTTCCACAATGTTCTGCAGCGCCGGAGGGAGAAGCTAAAAAAGCACTTCTTGGCAATTGTGTCAGGAGGCGGCTAAGTCGGTCTCTTGCTCGGTTGGCTTTTTATCAAGGCTGCATTGGTGTGCGGAGTGTTCTGACTGTGCAATCGATGAAAACTAGTTTTCGAATCGAGCGAGTAGTTTTTTGTTGCCGTCTGCGAACCTTTGTTGAACCAGAGTGGTCTGTTTCCGTATGGATACAGTTTTACTCAATAAGAAGTTCGAACGCATTGGAGCACGATTGAAGGTCGTTGATCGTCCTCGGCGACGAATGCGAACCCAGTCGTCACTACTGACGCTTGACATCGGTGAAGACCGAAGGGGCGAGTATTTCGAGATCGTGCCTCTGAATGGCGATAGTCCTGAGATCGAGGTTCTCGACGTTCAACCCTCGGATCGACATTTACTATTATTGGTCCGTGAAGATGGTGCCAAGAACAAGTATCTCTGCGGACATGATGAGCGGCACTGGTTTGTTGCTGGTATCCCCGAGTCCGCCCCTGTAGGAACGGTTCGTCAAGCTAAGGAAGCGTTACAACCAAGAGAAGTGCGAAGTGCCGTTGCTCATAAGCGGGTGTCCGGCAAGTCTCGAAATCGTCGCAAGAACGCAGCGTTCATTCGTCAGGGGGAATGGTTTTTTCTGCCAATCGCCACGATGGTTGTTGATGAAACACTGGTTCTTGGGAATGAACCCTTGAGTCGAGGCAATGGCGGGAAGCCGCACTGGGCAGAGTTCTGCTACCGAACCGGTGGAGAAACCGTACACGTTTGTAGCCGACATCCAAACGGTCTTACGGAAGCTCAATATCGAAAGATATTGTCAGGCAACGGCAATGCGAAGAACTGGGGATGGAGAACAATGCGACGAAATCCCGGAGTGTACGTGCGAGGGCGAATTCGTCACCCAGACCACGCTACAATCACGCTTCATGGCTGGCATCAAGTAGTGATGAACACGGAAAACGAGTCACGTGCGATGCGGAATTTAGCTTTTTTGGATTAGAGTTGCACAGAGCGGTTCCTTGTTCATTCCTCGGAGTCTTCCTTGGAGCGAACAGGAATTGGAAGTAGCAATCGCTCGTTACCAAGCTGGACTTCGACTCGGTGGCGTATGTATTGGTCAGGATGCGACCTTGCGATTTCAATCGCCTGTTGAACCAAAGGTTTCAATTCAAGGCTATAACTCTCTTCGTCCAAATTCAGCGACGGAATGACCTGTCGTCGAACGGTGACATTTTCGTTGAAGACGAAAACTCGCAAGTACGTCTCACGTTTACGATCCCAAACATCCTTCAACTCCAAGACCCTTGCTCTTGACTCAGGGGTTGCATATTCGAGTGTGTACTTTGGAACCTCTCCAGCAAACGCAATTTTCATGTTTGCCCGGTAAAAGGCAGCCACTCCACCTGCAATAGCTTTGTCATCGCCTCTTTCGACAACATCCAGTAAGTATTCGTTTACTCTGCGGTGTCCGAATGATTCGATGACAGGTTCAACGAATTGCCGATTGAAACTCGGATTGGTTTCATTGATAGCGGCTTGAAGGAATGGTTTAACCAAACGCTTTGGGACTGGATAACTCTTGAACACTGCCGCCACGAACCATTTGTTTTGTTCGTCCTTCAGAGCTTCCTCCAGCCACTGCCAATCTGAAGGTACAGGATTCTGTAAGTGACCCCGTGCGTCTTTCACGGCCTCATGCTTAGGCCCAATATCAAATTCGCTTGCTAGCTGTTGCCAAAAGTTCATGTCCGAACCTCTGTATTGAGTCGTTCACAAGCCTCCAGCATCGACTGTAGAGGCAATGGATCAGCCAAACGATGATCATTTCCAACTTCGATGAGAGTCTCCGCTGGAAGGCCACTGTTAGCAACAAGCTCTTCAGAATCGGCAAAGGGAATCACATCATCGTTGCGTGAATGCAGGATCACTGAATTACGCTTGATTGTCGTGGCTGTCCTAGACTCGCAACCTTGCTATGTTTCAGCGAAAGATTTTGCACGGCAATAATGCAGCGTGATTCGCAACCTTGAGGCTGCAACCACACGCACAAGCACCGTCGACCTAGCTGAGATCACCCAAGCCTTACAACGACTCGATCCGATCTGGGAGGTTTTGTACCCCGAGGAGCAGTCGCGAATCCTCGAGCTTCTGATCGAGACCGTCAGGGTATCAGAGAACAACGTGGACATTCGTTTCCGAACAAACGGAATCGAAAAAATTGTTGAGGAACTTACTTCACAGGGAGAGCGATCCAATGGCTAAATCGAAACCAAACAAAAACTCAGAGACCGCCAAGAAGCGCGAAGCTGGTTCAAGGCTTGTCGTAACGGGAAAGCCAACCGTACGAAGAGAGGGAGAGACCGTGATCGTATCGGTACCGATTAAAGTCTACCGGCTCAACGGTCGGCAGATGATCCTGTCTGAAGGTAGTAAGACCGAAGAGGCTAAGGCACCGAAAGCACTGAACGTTCCGCTGATTACCAGCATCGCTAAAGCCTGGCTTTGGCAAGACCAATTTGAGTCAGGCAAGTACAAGGGTCTCGAAGACATTGCTCAAGCCAATCAAGTCGACCGAAGCTACGTCGGCAGAATCCTACAACTGACCTCGCTTGCTCCCGATATCGTTGAATCGATTCTCCAAGGTGGTGAGTATTCTGAGCTCAGCCTGCGTGATTTTCGAAAAGGCATCCCTGTCTTGTGGGAAGAGCAACGGCGGGTGTTTTCCGTCGGTCAAAAGGAATCTGAAAAAGGGTGAGACTGCGCCCTGAAGGATGGGTGGAGGAACCTTTGTACAGGTAAAGGCTTTAATAGTGATCGCGTTTAATTGGACTTTTGACGGTTTACAAGAGCTCAGAAATGGCAGTTTTCGATCCGATTTGAGCGCTCGAAACTGCGACAAAAAAACTTCGAATTCTTGGGATTTTGACTGCGCAGTTGAAAGAAAATGGGTTTTCTAGCAACGATTTTGAAAAATCTTTGCACCAACTGAAAAAATCATTGCGCAGTTGGGGGGGCAAAATGAGTTCTTATTACTGACGGATCATTGTTTCAGTCAGGAGGACGCAACTTTAGGTCTCTAGTTTTGGAGAATGGTTATGCGTAGTGTTTTAGGCTGGCTTAAGTCAGCAAGTGCGGGATGGGCAAGTGTTAGCTTTAGTGTAATGGCAGAGGCAAAGAGCCTCTGCGACCAGATCAATGCAATTTGGGAAAAAGCCGAACATAAGCTCAGGGAAATCGGCGTTCTCAAGCCATTCAGGGGTCACTTGGAGCCCCATAAGACGGGCGACGAGTCTGCATTTGGTGTCAGCAAGGAGGTATGGAAAAAAATGTCTTTCATTTCGGGTTTCCGGGGACTTGCTCTCGCGTCGGTGGCGGTCTGCGGTTGGGCCAGCCAAGCATCGGCCGCGGTGCTGATCACTGCTCAGCAAGTAGGTGCCGATATCGAACTCACTTTCTCTGGGTCATTTTCCTTCTCCGGTGGATTCACCACGCCGTTTGGCGGCAATAATGTCTCTATTTCTCAAGACACGGCAATGTTCCTTGCAGTGCAGTCGACCAGCAATAGCCTTCGATATTTTAATATGACTCGAACTAGCGGGCCATCGGCGAAGTGGTTTGGATCTACCTTTAGCTCGCAAGGAAGTTTCGCCGTCGTCGGACTCCAAGACCTGATCCTACGGGACGATTCGAACTTCAGAGCGATCTATTTTTCGAGCAACTACACATCGGGGACCCCGATTTCCGGTAAGGTAACTTTTTCGAATAAGTCGATCGTTAACGATTGGAAGACCAACTTCGGCGATTATGTCTACAGCTACCCCTACGCAGGGGGGTCGGACACGGTCACCATGCGATTCGTCAATCCAGGCGGTGGCGGTGGCCAAGTCCCTGAGCCAACTTCAATGGCGATCTTCGGACTAGGTGCATTGGGGTTTGTTTACCGCGCTAGACGCAAAAGCAAGGCGTAATCAAACCGCCCGGCTTACAGCGGATGGCGTTGAAATAGTGGAAGCGGAAGTGCGCAAGAGCTCCGGCGAGTGATGGAATGTCCACTTCATTCGCATGGTCATCACCGGACGGCTCGCGCCGTTCCGCTTTGAATTCAACACCACCCGGTTTACGGCCGGGTGGTGACCCCCAAATCGTTACTACCTACTCCAATACCCGCCAAAGCGTTTTTTTTGTTGCGAGCAAATGCTGTTGTCATTAAACTTTCGTCACCCCAGCGATCGATTTCCCGGCAATCGGTACACACCGACGATGAATTCTGACAACAAACTCGGCTCGATTTCTCACTGGTTAGCCAATCCCGGCAACGGCCAAAATCCGTACGGTGCACAGTTGCTCATGCAACGCTTCGGGGCTCGCTTGATACGCCTTGCACGCCGCCAATTTCAAACCTCGCGCGATCCTGCCTATGACGAAGAAGATCTTGCGCTGAGCACAATCCAAGCGTTTCACCAACAGCTAACCAAGGACAGTCTTTCTCGGCCCGCGAATCGAGAGCAACTTTGGAAACTCTTGGTGACCATCGCCCTAAACAAATCGAGAGATGTCTTACGACACAATGCACAGCCAAAACGGCCCTCGGACAACGCTTCCAAAGAACTCATCGAGAGACGAACCAAAGAAGCCTATGACCTGATGACCCAATCGCCCGACTGGCCCTCGATGGTCGCAGATCAATGTGAGTTCTTGCTACAGCTCCTTGACAAGCAAGACTCCAGTGGTGAATTGAAAAAAATCGCCCTCATGCGACTCGATGGGGCTAGCAAGGCCCAAATCGCTAGAGAGCTTGGCTACACCCGATTCACCATCTCGGCTCGAATCAATCTGATCCAAGCGATATGGCATTACCATCTCAAACTCCAAGCCGATTGAGATGCCATCGACCGACGAACCCCTCTTGCCCCTGGAATTCTTTAAGCAATTGTCCGATAGTTGCCAGGCAATCGAGGTTGCTTTTCACTCCGGACAAAGCATCGATCTAGAAGCTCTCCTGGGTGCCTTCGCCCCGGAATACCAAACGGTCGCGAGGATAGAACTCCAAGGTGTGCTCGACGAACTTCGATCACCGGTTTCTCAATCTCAGAACTCAAGCCGCAATTCTCGATACGAGACGAAAAGCGACTACAAAGTACTCGAAACCTTTGCCCAAGGGGGCATGGGCCAAGTCATGGTCGCATGGGATGAGGAATTCTCTCGGCGCGTCGCTCTAAAAGAAATCCAGCACGATAGCGCCGATGACGAACGCTTTCAACGTCGATTCCTCCAAGAATCGCTTGTGACGGCTCGGCTTGAGCATCCAGGTATTTTGCCGATCTACAACCGGGGCATCAACTCCCAGGAACGCCCCTTTTTCACGATGCGATTGGTCGCAGGCGGAAATGCAAAAACGCTGCATCAAGCTATTGAGGAAATCGATCGTACAGACCCCAAATCCAATGACTATCAGTCGAATCTCCGAAATCTTTTGCGCAGATTGATCGATGTTTGCAACACCGTCGCTTACGCGCACAGCCAAGGTGTGTGCCACCGGGATTTAAAACCTGCGAATATTCTCATTGGGCCATTCGGGGAAACGCTCGTTGTCGACTGGGGTCTTGCAAAGACCTTCCAACTCAACGGCAAATCATCCAATCCCAACCCTAAGTCAAACGCCAACGACTCAGACAATACACAAACGGGATCTCCGATCGAATCATCACCGAATTCACCCTTGATAAACTCGCTTAGCACTGGCATTGGCACGCGAGGATTTGTAGCCCCCGAGTGCTATCGCCACGAGCCTATTGCCAGTTGGCCTCGCGTCGATGTTTTCTCCGTGGGCGCCATCCTCTACTGCATACTTACAGGTAAATCCCCCAGAAGCAAATCGGACAATCGATCGAATCAAAGCAACTCAACCAAGACCGCATCGAGCAATAAACGGATTTCGAAACCGTTTGAAATCCTTCCTCCCGGCCAAGTCCAACGAGATATCCCCAAAGCTCTCGAAGCAATATGCCTTAAAGCGATCGCTACCGCCCCCCAAGACAGATACGCCTCGGCGCTGGAGCTTGCCAGCGATCTGGAAAGCTACCTAGCTGGACAACCCGTGAGCGTACTTCGAGAAGGCCCCATCGATCGAACGATCCGTTGGATAAGCAACAATCGGATGTTGGCCCTGGCATGGCTTGCCTTTGGCTCTCTTGCAACCGTCTCGATGGGAGTCATCGCGATCCAGCAAATCACTTACAGTGCAGCTCTCTTGGACAAATCTCAGAAGCTCTCGGCTTCTCTGGAAAAGGAATCCAAGTTGCTGATTGAAGAATCGAAGCTCAAAGAGCAAGAAAAGGCCGCCAGACTACGGGCAGAAAATCAGGAAGATGTCGCTCGCAAACGGGAAGTCCTAGCCCTCAGAGCACTTCGATCCTATACCGATGCAATCACCTCGAACGAAAAACTCAAGAACTCCCAAGAACTCGGATCCGTGCGGCGTGAGCTTCTCGAAAACCCCTTGGCCTTGTTCGAACAGATCGACCAAGATGAAACGCTCGCCAACAATCCCTCATGGGAGTACCTTGCCGAATTAGCACGAACCACGCTTGAACTGGCCAAACTCAGTTTCGAGTACGGCGATCCGGTTCAGTGCGCTCGCTGGGCCGAGCGTTCCATCCAACGCTGCTCTCAACTAGTTGAATTAGCGACAGAAACGAGCATCGGCAAACGAGACCAACCAGAGTCCCAAGAGCTGCTTGCCTTTGCCAAGATCGACCTGGGTGCCTGCTACCGGTTGCGTGGAAGACTCCAAATGCCCATCGATCCAACCGCAGCACGCTACGATTTCCAGCAAGCGACAGAACTATTCGACCAAGCCTCTGAAATCAACAAGTCCAATCCGACCGAGGAAAACACCAAGCGGTTGCTAGATGACCGTGCGGATCTGTATGCCCTTGAGGCTATCTTGGAAGCCGAGCAGCGGAATCCTCAAGGGATGGCTGAACTGTTTGAGATGGCGATCAAGGATCTGGAAGACTTACTCAAGCTAGTGAAGACGTCCACATCCAAACCCGATGAGATCAAACAGCAACTGATAGAGGCTACCGACGAGAGACTGGATCAATTTCGCCAAGACTACGCGCATGTGTCACTTATCCTGCAATACGGCGATAGAGAGAGCCATTTTCGGCAATTCCAAAAACACATCGGGATGCTGAAGGAAAAGATCCAAAAAGGGAATGCCAACGAACAGACTCGCTTAAAACTCGCTTGGGCTCTTCGAAACCAAGGTGCGCACTACCGAGCCGTAGGTCGACTCGATGCGTCCGAAGGAATATTGAAAGAGGCGATCAATGAAAGACAAGTACTTGCAATCATGTATCCATCGGTCAGTCGTTACCGAGCCGATGTCGCAGGGACGATGATCGATCTGGCGGTAACAGTACGAGGACTAGGACGAATCGACCAAGCCATTGAGCTTACCAGCCAAGGGATCGCAGGTTATCGAGAACTGTTACGAGAATCACCTAACGATTCCGTTTACCGAGTCGACTTGATCACGCAACTTCACTTCCTTGGTCATTTGCAGTTAGACAATTTTCTCGACCAACAAGCGGAAAAGTCACTCAAGGAAGCATACGAGTTATCTGAGCGAGTTCTCGAGTCCAACCCGTCACTACAACCCATATTGCAGTTGTACCCAGAACTCGTGCGGCATCAAGCAACATCGCAGCTACTCAATGGTCAGTGGCACGATGCGATGAAGAGTTTCGAGCTACACTGGAATACACGCAGTGCGTTAGGAACGAATGCTTCGATGACAAACGACGAACGCAAGGTGATCTTGGACCTTTGGGAGTACAGTTGTTTCAGGGCCGAAGATTCCCAAACGGCACAGCAAGTCAAGCGTCTCAAGGCAACGCTCGAGAATCAAGCCACCGGGGATCTGTCGATCGAGTTAGCTAGCGATGCAAATTGGATCGATCGGATCAAGCAAAAAGTGACGGTGGCGGAGGAAAGTTTACTGGCGGCAGACAAAGCGCATCTGGCAAAGCAAGAGGCACAAGCAACCGAGTTCGAGCAACAGGCGCTTGGTACCATGCAAGAACTGAGCCATTGGTTCGATGATGACACCAAAGTGTCGGAGCTTACTCAAGACCAGTTGCTGGAGATTTGGAATTTGACTCTGCGCAATCCCAATTTTGTGTCCGTTCGATTGCCGTCTGAGTTGGAAAGATGGCCCATTGGGGATCGACAGGCCTGGGAATCGATTTGGCGAAAAATACGATCCTTGCCTAACTGAGCTGGCCGATCTGTCCGATCTGTCCGATCTTTGTAGGACCGGCCTGGAGGCCTCTGGCGATAATGACTGAAGTTGCTCTGAAGTGGCCCCCATTATTCGGACCACGAGTTCAGATAGAAATCCGTGTGTTTTTTTGAGCCTAAATAGGCTATGTTTTTGGGATTCCACCAAGGAGGGTATTTATGCCAAGGAATAGGCGTTCGTTTAGTGCTACCTTCAAGTCGAAGGTAGTCTTAGATGCGATCACGGGGCTAAAGCTTGGCTTTGGCAAGACCAACTGGAGTCAGGACAGTACAAGGATCTCGAAGACATTGCTCGGGCCAATCAGGTCGACCGAAGCTACGTCGGCAGAATCCTACAACTGACCTCGCTAGCCCTCGATATCGTTGAATCGATTCTCGAAGGTGGTGCGTATTCTGAGCTCAGCCTGCGTGATTTTCGAAAAGGCATCCCTGTCTTGTGGGAAGAGCAGCGGCGGGTGTTTGGTGAGAAGCTGACGGCGGAAACTGCTGGGATTTAGCGTGCATGTAAGCGATCGATTCCAGAACATGTCGAGGACTACCTCCTGCGGATTCTAACGAATTTGACAGTTTTTTCGGTCCTGCCAGTTGTAACGATTCCCCAATTCCATATTTTTCTTGGCGAAGGATCCATCACGCCAGGAGGGCTGTTTCAAGAGTCCCTTCTGGAGGTGCATAAATGAGAAGAACCTATTTTTCTGCAGAGACTTACTTCTATGTCTCTTGGTGGTTAAGCAGGCCTGCTGAATCGAGACAGTTATTGTCTCATTCTGATGGTGAGCCTACTCGAACTCTGTGATGTTCAAAAACTCAAAGGATGATTTTTTTCGACCAAGCGTGATTTCCCGATCGATCAGGTGTTTGGTACCTGAAAACCGGATCTCTCTGTAGTAAGTCAATCAGTAGCGAGGGGTTCCGACCCATCATCGCTAGTTATTCCTGAAGAGTCAAAACGCATAATGCGATTCCGTAGGTAACCACGGACAAGTGTCTTTCAATGAACCGTTTTTTGCATCGGCGGGGGTCGATGCATGTATTTTCCTTATTTGTTTTTCGAGAAAGTTGTATTGAGATGAAGACTTTGTTTACACGTATGGTTTTGGCGGCATGTTCGATGCTCACCTTGGGCAACTACGTCCAAGCGGCAGTGGTTTCGTTTGGTTCTTGTACAAATCAGTTCAATATGGAGTTTGTCACGATCGGTAATCCTGGCAATGCGGCAGATACGACGGGTGCCCCAAGCCCTGCTGGTAAGGTGGACTATGTTTACGGCATCGGAAAATATGAGGTGAGCCGTGGTGTGATCGCCAAATATAATGCAGATTTTGGAATCACAAATTCGCTTGAAATCGGTCTTTGGGATATGACTGCCTTTGGTGGGAACGGGATCAACCGACCAGCCACCGGTGTCTCTTGGAACGATGCCGCGAGGTTCGTCAATTGGCTAAATTACAGCACTGGTAACTCGGTAGCCTATAATTTCACGACTGGTGGAGTGAATGATAACATCACACCATGGAGCCCGGCGAATATTTTGGATTACGATCCCTTGAATCCATTTCGCAGCAAACGAGCAAGATTTGTTTTGCCAAGCTACAACGAATGGTACAAAGCTGCATATTACGATCCTGCAAATGGAGTTTATTACGATTACCCTACTGGGAGCGACACAGCACCGGTATCGGTAGAAAGTGGTACGAGTTCTGGAACTGCGGTTTTCAACCATGGATTATTTCATGGGCCTGCGGATGTCGATCAGGCTGGCGGCTTAAGCCCGTATGGAGTTATGGGGCTTGGAGGCAATGCATTCGAATGGGAAGAAAGTACGTTCGATGTTTCCCTAGGAAACTATAATACGAGTGGCTCTTCTGCTCGGGGGTTTCGAGGTGGCGACTGGATCTTCTCAACCAAATTCTTTCTGGCATCGTCCCGCTATGACATTTCCCCGACTTTTGAAAGCGACTGCTTCCTCGGTTTCCGCGTCGCAATGGTCACTCCGTCTGGTGGAGAGGTCCCCGAGCCAAGCACCATGGCGATCTTCGGTCTTGGTGCCCTAGGCATGGCTTACCGCGCAGGACGCAAGGCCAAGGCTTAGTCTTTTTCGATCCTTGTTGTCAGAAACGTTCGACACAACGGTCATGCACATCGCTGCCCGTTGTTGGTTTCATCGCGCGTCGACATGATCTGCGACTTGTTTACGGTCAGGCCTAGCTATCTTTCGAGGCTACCCCATCAGCGTTCAAGCGTGTTCATTAGCGGTCTGCATGGCTACTCTTGAAGTTGCCACATGAGCGGTGTAACGATCAACGCATCAGTGGTCATCAAAATCTATTTTGCACGATCGCGGGACCCGAATAGCCTGGTTTTTCATACCTCTGCCCTAAATAGCTCCACGTCATCACAGGTGCGCTCGGAGCCTACCACCGGACTCGTCCGGTGGAGGCGTAACTTCCAGCTACCTTCGACGTCCTACTGGCGCATCTGCATTGCCCCCCTGACCCCATCCCTCTTCCCGCCCCTTGGCGGGAAGAGGGATGGGGTCAGGGGGGCCTTAAGTTTCTTCTGTAAGGTCTTTTGTTTCGTAGCTATGAGCCATGGCCCCACCGGCGTGAAGCCGGGTGGTGGGGCATGCAGCATACGTTGGTTCTGGTCACATCGCGCACCTGAAATCCTGTGGATCTATTTAGGCCATTTTCGCTAAAAATTCGACAGGCGACAAAATCGCAAATATCCATGTTTTTATTGGGTAAACAGTCGCGTGACTCATTTGGGGTGAGTCACGCGATTTAGAGCCTTTTGCCCAAAACAGAGCCTTTTGGGCGCGTCATGGTCATCGAGCGCGTCCCGCGGTTTGGCTGCGCGGAAAGTTTGCTCGCTCGCGATCCCTTTGATTTTATTGGGTAGAAATGCAAAGACCCGCTGGGGTTATCCAGCGGGTCTGATTGCCATTGGTCACCTTGCGGTGGCCTGGGTGATGGAGGCGGTTTCGTGGACTCGCAACCTTGCTATGTTTTGGAGGCAACTGGCGAAGGATGAAAAACACTGGTGTGGATCGCTGCCCGTTGGTCCAGTTGAGAGCCTCGGAGTTGCTGGACTTGCTACGGCCACTACGATTGCTGAGTTCTCGAAAACTCCGCTCCTAGTGCCGAGTTCTCGGACACAAAAGTGCTGAATGTTGTGACGCGGAGCTGGGAGCCCGCGTATAGTACGTAGGAAATAGCTGTTTTTTAGCTAATGCAACTTGACGTTTCAGCTGCAGTTACCGATGATTGTGAACGGAGGTGATCCATGATCAAACGAACAATGACCCTAAATCTAACTGACCGAGAGATGCAGGTTCTCGATGAGCTTTGCGCGAAAAAAGGGCTGAACAAAACCGCTCTGATGCGGCAAGCGCTCCGGCTGTATCAAGCCGTGGACACAAGGCTCGAGCAAGGCGACAAGTTAGTTTTCGAAAACGACGAGAAGAAAGAGAAGTCGCAATTGGTGGTTCTGTGAGCGGTGAATCCATCGTGTACTTGCGCGATCGGGAGACCGGACAGTTGGTCGAAGCTGTCCTTTATGACTCTATCGATCAGAAGCATTTAGACGACCACAGAAATCAATGGACTCCATTGATCGTTTCTAACGGAGAGCAACATGGCCATTGGGATTGGAGGAAGAAATAGTCGTATTATTCGACTCAATTAAGTTACCAATCCTTTGCTATCGAGTGCAACGGACAGACTCAGGGATTGATGATCGTCAATACAATCAAGAGGTGTCGAATTGCGTTGCAAGCCAACATGCACCTGGTCTACGTCGAATACTTGGAGGCTGCGCCATGGAATCGAAGAAACATTCCGAATTGGAATGGGCTCAGTGGCGTGGGAACAGTTCTGATAGCTGCCGCCATACAGCTAAGTGTTGACGAGGGAAATCGCGGAAGGATCGGCTTACACTCGCTTCCACAAGCAGACACGTTCTATCGAGACAAATGCGGCATGACCGACCTTGGGCCAGATTCAACATACAACCCGCATCCACTGCGATACTTTGAGATGACCGAGGCACAAGCAAAAGCATTTATTCAGTAAAAAGGAGAAAAATGAAACTTACATTAAACAAGGCATGGTTCGAGAAAAAGATTCAAGCAAACGAAAACTATGAGGTGGGGATTGGTGTTCCTGAAAGAATAGCTGAGTATACGAGCAGTGCTAATGGGGATGCTCAAGGGCAAATAATCGACGAGGCGTTCGCCGAAACACTTGCATGCGGCACTTTGATCGAGATCATGCGAAGAGATCAACAACTTACGGTCGAGAAGCTCGGCACGCAAGACGACGACTAGAATCGCTAGGAATTATGCTGGTGTCATGGTTGCCTTCACACGTACTCAGCGAGTTTACGATCATCGACTCCGTGAAAAGGTACATCGTTCCGGACAGGATCCAAACGATGTTGGGATCGCTAAACCACGCTCTACTCTACACACATAGTGGAATAACTGGGGGCTGTCCCTGTGTTCTTTGCCGGCTGATCCACAACATCCTTACCGACGCAAAGTACATCGGCAAGATTGTGCACAAGGGGCAAGCTTACGATGCCGAGCATCCGGCGATCCTCTCGCCAGAGCTGTTCGAACAAGTCCGTA
>Ga0315909_10002761_pt1 | contig 22150 bp, 23 predicted proteins | sample LakEriMetagenome_11_FD_203527 | JGI IMG/M metagenome (GOLD analysis project Ga0315909, IMG submission 203527) | Freshwater fungal communities from buoy surface, Lake Erie, Ohio, United States - Buoy 2 MA125 | ecosystem: Environmental > Aquatic > Freshwater > Lake | place: USA: Lake Erie, Ohio...
CTCACGGTTCCCGAAGGCACCAATCCATCTCTGGAAAGTTCCGTGGATGTCAAGACCTGGTAAGGTTCTTCGCGTTGCATCGAATTAAACCACATGCTCCACCGCTTGTGCGGGCCCCCGTCAATTCCTTTGAGTTTTAACCTTGCGGCCGTACTCCCCAGGCGGTCAACTTATCGCGTTAGCTGCGCCACTAAATTCTTAAATGAACCCAACGGCTAGTTGACATCGTTTAGGGCGTGGACTACCAGGGTATCTAATCCTGTTTGCTACCCACGCTTTCGCGCCTCAGTGTCAGTATTAGTCCAGAGAGCCGCCTTCGCCACTGATGTTCCTCCCGATATCTACGCATTTCACCGCTACACCGGGAATTCCGCTCTCCTCTCCCATACTCTAGTCAGACAGTATCGAATGCCGTTCCCAAGTTAAGCTCGGGGCTTTCACATCCGACTTATCAGACCACATACGCGCGCTTTACGCCCAGTAATTCCGATTAACGCTCGCACCCTCCGTATTACCGCGGCTGCTGGCACGGAGTTAGCCGGTGCTTCTTATGATGGTAGTGTCAAGTCCCAGGAGTATTAATCCTGGTCTTTTCTTCCCAACCGAAAGTGCTTTACAACCCGCAGGCCTTCTTCACACACGCGGCATTGCTGGATCAGGCTTGCGCCCATTGTCCAATATTCCCCACTGCTGCCTCCCGTAGGAGTCTGGGCCGTGTCTCAGTCCCAGTGTGGCTGATCATCCTCTCAGACCAGCTACCGATCATCGCCTTGGTGGGCTATTACCCCGCCAACTAGCTAATCGGGCTTAGGCTCATCCAATAGCGCGAGGCCTTTCGGTCCCCCGCTTTCTCCCGTAGGACTTATGCGGTATTAGCCGGAGTTTCCTCCGGTTGTCCCCCACTACTGGGCAGATTCCTAAGCATTACTCACCCGTCCGCCACTCGTCGCCAGGGTTGCCCCCGCGTTACCGTTCGACTTGCATGTGTTAAGCATGCCGCCAGCGTTCAATCTGAGCCAGGATCAAACTCTTCAGTTGAAGTTGTCGCCAAGCTAACTTGGCTATCTCGTTTGATTGGCTCGGCTAAAGCTTTGACGCTAAGCCTTACCAATCAGATATTTTCACATCCGGTTTGACGTTAGCGCCCACACAAATTGCATGGTCAGACTTAAGTTTTTAAAGAGCGGTCGAACTAGGTGCTCGACAAGAAGGACGCGCATTATACGTCTGGATCAGAGGCCGTCAACAGCCTTTTGAACTTTTTTTTGAGAGATTGGCTGCCCCAGCTCAAGTCGCAGCCAAGTGGCGCTGGGCATGTCCTCCCGGGCGGTCTATCGCGCGTTCCCGCCGCGCCTCCGGGCAGCTCCATCAACTCAATTTGACCCGGGAAATCCGGCGTTTTCCGACTGTCACGACATGGCTCGCGCCCGCCATGATCACGAGGTCTTCGTCGCTCACCTTTTGGTCATCGACCTTCACGCCGCCCTGTTTGATGAGACGCCGCGCCTCTGAAGTGCTGGCGACGAGGCCAGCCTGCTTCAGCAAGGCTGTAATCACCAGACCCTGCGCGCCCACCGGGAGCGAGATCTCCGGGATGTCGTCCGGGAGGACTCCAACGGAGAATCGCGCCACGAACTCGGAGCGCTGTCGCGCCCCTTCACCAGCACCGTGGAAACGATCGACCAGTTCTTCCGCCAGCTCGAACTTGACGTCCCGCGGATTCCGCCCGCTTTCGGTGGCTTGCCTCAAGGCCTCGAGCTCTGCCGTGGGTCGGAGGCTGAGAAGGTCAAAGTAACGCCACATGAGCGAGTCCGAGATCGACATGAGCTTGCCAAACATTTCCTTGGGCGATTCATTGATGCCAATGTAGTTGTTGAGGGACTTCGACATCTTCTGTACGCCATCAGTACCCTCGAGCAGGGGAAGGGTGATGACGGTTTGAGGAGGCTGCCCGAAGTTCTCCTGGAGCTGTCGACCGACCAACAGGTTGAATCGCTGGTCGGTCCCTCCCAACTCCACGTCTGCCCGCAGAGCCACCGAGTCATACCCTTGCACCAGCGGATAAAGGAATTCATGAATGGCGATCGGCCGCTGGGAGCTGTAGCGCTTCTGGAAGTCATCCCTCTCCAGCATCCTCGCCACGGTATACCGCGAGGCGAGGCGCACCAGGTCGGCGGCATTCATGGGCGACATCCAGGTCGAATTGAATTCCACCCGGGTCCTCTCGGGGTCGAGGATCTTGAACACCTGCTCGCGGTAAGTGGCCGCGTTGACCTCTATCTCCTCTCTCGACAGGGGTGGCCGGGTTGCCGACTTGCCCGTGGGATCTCCGATGAGACCGGTGAAATCCCCAATGAGGAACACCACTTCATGACCGAGCTCCTGGAACTGACGCATCTTGGTCAAGATCACGGTATGACCGAGATGCAGGTCCGGGGCCGTGGGATCGAAACCCGCCTTGATGGTGAGCGGGGTACCCTTGCCCAAGGCCTTGACGAATTCGCTCTCTACCAGGATTTCTGTCGTGCCGCGTCGCAGTATCTGGAATTGTTCTGGAACCATTTGTTTTAGCTGGACTTCTTAGGATAGGAGACGGGCTTTGCCCAAAGCTTCCGGCTGACGGTTGCGTTGACCAATCCATGGTCGCAGGCTATTTTCGGGAACTCAACATACGGGAAAAGCGTGAGCTACCAACGCGCAATTTACAGGAAGCGGGCCACCTTGGGCGGCGTGCTGACCCGACCCGACCTGCGGTACTTGCGCTTACTGCTGGCCGCCGGTGCGTCTGTGGTCCTGCTGGTCGCCTTGCGTACAGGCACACTCGATTTGCCCGGCTCCGCAGATACGCGCGCGGCGCGGACTGTGGAACGAATCGGCACCGGCACGAACGCACAATCCCGCTCCCAACGCAGTCTGCCCGAGACCTCACCGACTGCCCGCCTCCCGTTCGAGCCAAGGGTGGACAAGGACTTGGCGTATTCGACAAGTACGAGCCCGCAATCGAGCCCGGAATACCCGGACTCCGCCTGGCGTAACGTTACGGTCGCCCCGGGAGACAACCTGTCCCTGATGTTCAACCGCATCGGTGCCAGCAGGCAGGACCTGGAAGCCATTCTGGATATCAGCAAGGAAGCCCGGTCCGCCATGACCAGGCTTGCTCCCGGCCAGGTCCTTAGGTTTAGGCTCGATGGCTCCGCAGTCCAGGAAATCGTGTTTGAGCAGGATTTCCTCACCTCGGTGAGGTTTTCCCGCGATGGCGGTAAATTCAAGGCCGAGTGGATAGAAGAAAAGCCTGAAATCCGGCAGGCCTCTGCGGTGGCCGAGATCACTCACTCGCTATTCATAGATGGCCAGCGCGCCGGACTCAGCGACAAGACGATCATGGAGTTCATTGGCGTGTTTGGCTGGGACGTCGATTTCCTGCGCGACCTGCAGCGCGGTGATCAGTTCAGCGTGGTGTTTGAAGAGGTCTACAAGGACGGGATGAAGATCACGAGCGGCAAGATCCTCGCCGCGGAATTCATCAACAAGGGCAAGCGGCTGCGCGCCATTTACTACGAGCACGATGACGGTATCGCCGGCTACTACTCGGACAAGGGCGAGGCCATGCGCAAGGCGTTCCTGCGCACGCCGGTCAACTTCACGCGCATCAGTTCGCGATTCAGTCTTGCCCGCAGACATCCAATCCTCAACCGCGTGCGCGCGCATCGAGGCGTGGATTACTCGGCGCCCACAGGTACTCCCATCCAGGCCGTTGCAGACGGCAAGGTCATCTTTGCCGGGTGGAAGGGCGGTTATGGCAACGTTGTCCAGTTGAAGCATGGCTCCGCGTACAGCACGCTTTATGGCCACATGACGAATTTTGCGCGAGGTATCCGTAATGGCCAGACCGTGAGTCAGGGGCAAACCATCGGCTATGTAGGCCGCACCGGTCTTGCGACAGGCCCCCACCTTCACTATGAATTCCTGGTCAACGGCGTTCATCGCGACCCGATGACGGTCAAGCTCCCCAATGCGCTTCCGCTGGACACGAAATACCTGACCGACTTCAAGCGGCAGGCAGCCCCGCTGATTGCAAGGATAGACACCTTGGGACCAGACGACGCCGAGAACAAACCTACGATGGTTGCCAAGGTCGAGAAGCCGCGCATTGCGGCTGAGTAAACCCCTACTCCTGATACAGGTGTCCCCAGGAGGGATGGCCAGCCATGCCGCGCTACATCGGCCTGATTTCCGGCACCAGTATGGATGGCGTCGATGCCGCTCTCATTGAGGTCGCCGGCGATGCGATCTCGCTCCTTGGCTATCTTGAAGTTCCGTACCCTGAAGACCTGCGCCAGGCGTTGGAGCGCGCGGTCACGACTGATGCTGTTTCCCTGTCCGGTTTGGCGGCGCTGCATGTGCGGGTTGGACGAGAGTTCGCGGCGGCCGCCCTTGCGCTGCTCTCCGAGGCGGGGCAGTCGGCGACAGGCGTGTCTGCCATAGGGAGCCACGGCCAGACACTGTGGCATGCACCGTCAGGGGCCATCCCGTGCACCTTGCAGATCGGAGATGGTGCCTCCATAGCGGCCGTTACCGGCCTGTCCGTGGTTTGCGATTTTCGAAGTTCCGATGTGGCACTCGGTGGGCAGGGGGCACCCTTGGTGCCCTTGTTCCACGAGGCGCTTTTCGGTCGAGCAGGCAAGCCGACCGCCGTGGTCAATATCGGCGGTATCGCGAATATCACCCTGCTTCCGGGAATGGGTTCATGCGGACTGGTCGCATTTGATACCGGACCTGGAAACACCCTGATGGACGGGTGGGCCGCACTTCACCTGGGGCTTGCTTTTGATGCGGCGGGCGCTTGGGCACGCAGCGGCAAGCTGTTACCTGACCTGCTGGCCAGGCTGCTAGAAGAGCCCTACTTCGCCCGCACCACACCAAAATCAACGGGGCGGGAGCTTTTCAACCTCGAGTGGTTGCGACAACGGCTGGGGTCCCATGAAGCCGGCGCTCCCGAGGACATCCAACGCACCCTGGTCGAACTCACCGCTGTCACCATCGCGCAGGACATCCTGCGTCATCAGCCGGAGGGTGACGCTGTGCTCGTCTGCGGAGGAGGGACACGAAACCTGTTGGTAATCGAGCGTCTGACCGACCTGTTGCCACACCGCCGGGTACAGAGCACGGACCATGCAGGCGTGCCGTCAGCAGCGTTGGAGGCAATGGCGTTCGCGTGGCTGGCGCACAGGCGCGTGACCGGACAAGCCGGGAATGCGCCAAGCGTCACAGGGGCGGCAAAACCCGCCGTGCTGGGCGCCGTCTACCTGCCCTGAGCCCGACGGCTCAGACCGAGAAGGATGAGCCGCACCCGCAGGTGGTTTGTGCGTTCGGATTGCGGATGACGAACTGCGCGCCTTCCAGTCCCTCGCTGTAGTCGATCTCCGCTCCCATCAGGTACTGGATGCTCATCGGATCGACCAGCAGCCTCACGCCCTGGTTTTCGACGATGGTGTCCCCATCACCCTCGTTCTGCTCGAAAGTGAACCCGTACTGGAAGCCTGAGCAGCCACCGCCGGAGATGAACACCCGCAGCATGAGGGATTCATCGCCTTCTTCGTCGATCAGCGTCTTCACCTTGAGCGCGGCCGCGTCGGTGAACAACAGCGGCGCATCGAGGTCCGCTTCAAGCTCTAATGAAATAGCAGACATGTTTCTATCCTCGACTGTGTTCTGTGGTTCTGCCCGACTCGTCATCGTCGGGTTGGGCTTTCAGGAAGGTTCGCGCTGCGGCTCTTCTATCCGCACCCGCTCCGCGTCCTTGCCGGTGATACGCACCAGTTTTCCATTGACTTCAGCACCCATGGCCATCTCCATGAGCGCGTAGTGGACATCACCTTCGACCTTGGCCTTGGGCGCAAGTTCGATGTGATCCCTGGCGTGAACGGAGCCAATGACGGGGCCATTCAGGATGACGTAGGGCACCTGGACGTTTCCATGGATGGCACCGCTCTCGCTCAGCGTAAGCATGGCTTTCTCATCGTGGGTCGCGGACACATCTCCCCGGATGATTCCGTTGATGTGCAGGCGCCCCTCGAAATTGATGTTGCCATCCACCTCGGTGTGTTGCCCGATGATGGAACTGGCGTCCATGTGTCTGCGCTTCTTGCGATTGAACATAGGCGATTCTCTTGTTTGCGGGCACCGCAGCGCGGGGGACCCCGGCGGCGGGACCAGTCAGCCACCTTATGCGCTTCCGGTGAATAGTCAAGACCGCCCCGGCGACTGTCGCACATGCCATGCAAGCCTCCGGGAAGGCGACTATCACCGGGGGCTGTCGCATAATCCGGGGCTCTTCCAACTCCGAGTCGACGGCGCCATGTATCTCTGGATCAAGTCGCTGCATCTGGTTTCGATGGTGGCCTGGTTTGCCGGTCTGTTCTACCTGCCGCGCCTGTACGTCTATCACAGCGCTGCGCGGGATGAGATCAGCATCACCCGCTTCAAGATCATGGAGCGCCGGCTGTACCGGGGTATCACGACGCCTTCCGCTCTCCTCACTTTGGGCTTCGGGCTTTGGCTGGTTGCGCTACAGGGAGTGGATTGGCTGGCGGCGACGGGATGGTTGCAGCTCAAGCTGGTGCTGGTCGGACTGCTTTTCGCCTATCACCTTTACCTCGGCCGCCTTTGCGCCCGATTCGCCGTCGATCAGAATGTGCACTCCGAAAAATTTTATAGACTTATCAATGAATTACCTGTTTTCATTTTGATCCCGGTGATCATCCTCGCAGAGGTGAAGCCGTTCTGATGCCGCATGCCCTCAAGACCCACCCTCAAGAATCGAGCAGTTCGAAGTCCTCCTTGCGTGCCGAGCAGTCAGGGCAGGTCCAGTTGGGCGGCAGATCCTCGAAACGGGTACCCGCAGGGATACCCTCCTCAGGTAGACCCAGCATCTCGTCATAGATGAAGCCACAGATCACGCAGATGAATTTTCGCAAGCCGGTGTCGTCACGGTTGGGGCGCCTGGAGAGATGGTAGCGCAAGGACCCGAGGCGATGCGTCGCCCACTGGTGCTGGTGATCGGTGGACTCGATCCAAGCGGCGCCGGACTTCAGGCCGACATCGAGACCTGTTTCGCGCTCGGTTGCCATGCACTGCCCGTTGCCACCGGCCTGACCATCCAGAACACCCGTGGACTGGCGAGGGTAATTCCGGCGTCCGGGGCCGATCTGCTCGGACAACTCGAACACCTGCTGGCCGACGTGGGACCTGTTGCCGCCTGCAAGATCGGCATGCTGCCTTCCGCGGACGCCGCCCTGGCCATCGGCAAAATAGTTTCGAACCTGCCGGCCAGCGCAGCCGTGATTCTCGATCCGGTGATGACAGCCAGCGCAGGAGGGACCCTCATGCTTCCCTCCCTGCAGGATTGCTTGCCGCAGGAGCTGCTGGCGCGCACAACCCTGATCAAGCCGAATCTTCACGAAGCCAGACGCCTGACAGGGGCAGAAACAGCGGAAGAAGCTGGTATGAGGCTCTGCGGTGAAGCTCCCCTGCCACCCTATGCCCTGGTGACGGGAGGGGACGCACCGGAAAAGGGACAAGTACGTCACCTGCTCTACAGAAGGGGCCGACGCTGTGCCGAGTTCTCCAGCCCCCACATCAACGGGCTCTTTCACGGCACGGGCTGCACCCTTTCGAGCGCCATTGCAGCGGGGTGTGCGCGAGGAATTCCGCTGGAATCTGCAGTTGGCATGGCACTGGAGTACACCTGGGGCAGCGTGCGGCATGCCTTCCCGATTGGCGGCGCCCAGGCGATTCCCGACCGGCGCTGGTTCTGGCAAGGAGAATATCCATGAGGGTCGGTTGGCCAGAAAAAGGACTCTACGCCATCACCCCGGAAGGAGTGACCGAAGCGGCCTGCCTCGAGAAAGTGTCCATCGCCCTCGATACCGGGCTAGGCGCACTGCAGTACCGTGACAAGTCCGGAACCTGGGCGGAACGACTGCGGCTCGCGCGGCGCCTGGGGGAGCTTTGCCGCGCCGCCCGCATACCGCTGATCATCAACGATGACCTGGCGCTGGCGATAGAGTCGGGTGCCGACGGTGTTCATCTGGGGCGGGACGAGATGCATCTGCTTGAGACCGCCGCCGCCACCTCACCCCGGTTGCTGGTCGGCGTCTCCTGTTATAACGATCTCTCGCGGGCCAGAGAGGCGATCGCACGCGGCGCCGACCACATCGCTTTCGGCAGTCTTTATCCGTCACGGACCAAACCCACTGCGGCGCATTGCGGGCTGCCAGTGCTGCGCACCGCGCGTCAGGAACTTGGCGTCCCGATCGTTGCGATCGGGGGTATAACCCCTGAGAATGGCCGCGCCGTGATCGACGCGGGCGCCGACTACCTCGCTGCCATCAGCAGCGTCTTCGACACCGGGGACATTGCCCAGGCCGTGCGCCGCTACGCAGAGCTCTTTGCCTGATCCCGGCATCGCCGTAACCCAGGAATCAAAACCGGATCACCGCCATGCTCGATCGCTCCGCTCAGCTCTTCAACGCCGCCCAACGTTGCATTCCGGGTGGCGTCAACTCGCCCGTCCGCGCCTTCAATGGGGTGGGGGGCAGTCCGGTGTTCATCGCCAGAGCCGAGGGCGCCTATCTTTTCGACGAGGACGGCAATCGCTACGTGGACTATGTGGGAAGCTGGGGGCCGATGATCGTCGGTCACCTGCATCCCTCAGTGCGCGCAGCCATCGTCGATCAACTGGATCGCGGGATGAGTTTCGGCACCCCAACGGCGATCGAGACGCGTCTGGCGGAGAAGGTCTGCGCGCTGATCCCCTCGCTGGAAAAAGTCCGCATGGTGAGCTCGGGTACCGAGGCGGCGATGAGTGCGATCCGTCTGGCACGCGGGTATACGGGGCGCTCCACGATCGTGAAATTCGAAGGCTGCTACCACGGCCACGCCGACTCGCTGCTGGTGAAGGCAGGATCTGGCGCGCTGACGATGGGCGTACCCACCTCGCCGGGTGTGCCGGCTGAGCTCGCCAAGCTCACCCTTACCGCCAACTTCAATGATCTCGAGGACGTGGAACGTCTCTTCGCCGAGATGGGCCCCGAAATCGCCGCCGTGATCGTGGAGCCCATCGCCGGCAACATGAATTGCGTGCCGCCGGTTCCGGGCTTTCTCGAGGGATTGCGGGAAATCACGACCAGGCACGGCTCGTTGCTGATCTTTGATGAGGTGATGACGGGCTTCCGCGTGCACCGCCACAGTGCCCAGGGACTCTACGGCGTCACCCCGGACCTCACCGTCCTCGGGAAGGTCATTGGAGGTGGTCTGCCCGTAGGTGCATTCGGGGGACCCGCGCGCATCATGGATGCCATCGCGCCCACCGGCCCCATCTATCAGGCGGGAACGCTCTCAGGCAACCCGCTCGCCATGGCAAGCGGGCTCGCCACACTGGAGCTGCTGGAAGTTCCAGGCTTCCATGCTCGCCTTGAGGAGAGCACGGTGAAGCTGACCGAGGGTCTGGAGCGGGCGGCCCGCGAGGCGGGCGTGGCGTTCACGACCAACAGGGTGGCCGGCATGTTCGGGTTGTTCTTTTCGTCGTCAGCGCGAGTTTCGACCTATGCCGAGGTCAAGGCGTGTGATGTCTCGCGCTTCCAGCGGTTCTTCCACGAGATGCTGCAGCGGGGCGTGTACCTCGCCCCATCGGCCTTCGAGGCGGGTTTCATTTCAGCTGCCCACGGAGAGGACGAAATCGCGCAAACCCTGGCGGCGGCAAAGGGGGCCTTCGCCGCGGTGCGCTGAGGCCGCCGGTCAGATTTCGGTGAACAGTCCCACGCGAAGGCTGGAGCCTTCGTAGATCTTCTCGCCATCGACCTCCATGCGGGCATCGGCGATACCCATCACCAGCCCCCGCTGCACGAGGCGCTTGATGTCGATGTGATAGCGGATGAGCTTGCGATCCGGCGTGACCTGACCTGTGAACTGTATTTCACTTCCGCCCAGGGCGCGTCCACGGCCCAGACCGCCCATCCAGGCCAAGAAGAAACCGATCAGTTGCCACATGGCGTCCAGCCCCAGACACCCCGGCATGACGGGATCGCCCTCGAAGTGGCACTTGAAGAACCACAGCTCCGGATTGATATCCAGTTCGGCAACAATTTCACCCTTGTTGTAGCGCCCACCCTTGTCATTGATCTCGATGATCCGGTCGAACATCAACATGGGAGGCAGAGGGAGTTGCGCGTTGCCGGGGCCGAACAATTCGCCGCGACCGCATCCGATGAGCTCATCGTAGGAGTAGGCGTTCTTGTGCTGCCCGTTCAGGATGATGGGCGCATCCGCATGGATGGGGGCGAAACTGGACATGAATGACTGCCTGTAAATTGGCGCGAGTATAACAGGATACGGGCGCGGTTCAGGCGAAAGTGAGACTGGCCTCCGCAACGGTTCCTGCCCCATCCGAAGACAGGCTGACCCGACCGGAATAGGCCCCCTCCACGATCTCCCGCACAGTGGCAAGCCCGATGCCGTGACCCTCCACGGATTGATCCAGCCGGGCACCCCGTTGCATCACTTCGAGCACCTTCTCCGCAGGTAGGCCAGGTCCATCATCATGGACACGGATACGAAGCCCGGGGCGTTTACCGGCAGGCTCGGGTGGCGTTGTGAGAACCTCGACCCTCACCTTGTGGCGAGCCCATTTGCAGGCGTTGTCAGCGAGGTTGCCGATTATTTCCATGAGGTCACCCTGATCGCCGTAGAACATGGCGTCGGCAGGTGCACTGCCCGAGATTTCGATCTCGCGCGAGTGATAGACCTTGCGCAGCGAAGCCACCAGGCGATCCAGTACTGGCGCCACCGGCACCGGGCGGGAAAGCGCGCTGCGGCCAGCCGTGGCTGCACGTTGAAGCTGGTACTTGATGGTTGCATCCAGCTGATCGACAGGCTCACGGAGAGACTCCGCGATATTACCGGCCGCTGCTCCGCGATCGAGAGTGGAGCGAATCACCGCCAATGGGGTCTTCAAGCTGTGCGCGAGATCGCCCAGCGCGTTGCGATAACGCTGAAGGTGGATATCCCGCGCGGCCAGCAAGGCATTGAGGTTCCCCGCCACCGCCTGCAGTTCCCGCGGATAGCGACCGCTGAGCGATTGTTTGTCCCCCGCTTCGATCGCGCTGAGCTCGCCGGCGATCTGGCGCAGCGGTCCCAGTCCCCAGCGCAGGATGATTAACTGGATGAGAAGCAGGAACGCCGCAAGTCCGCCAAACCACAGCCACATCCGGCGTTGGAACCTGCGCACCTGCGCATCGAAGGCTCCGCGCCCTTCGCAGCTCTGGAAGGTATAAGGGCGCGCTCCAGCCTTGTCCCGAGTCTCCCACTGCACCAGGTAACTCAGGCAGAAGAGGGCTTCCTCGGTGGACGAAATCGCTTCCTCGAACACGAAATTGCCCGCCGCACGCTCGCCAGGCCACTGGATGGCCAGTCCCAGCATCGAGCGCGAACGCCACAGCACGCGACCGTCGGCGTCATGAATCTGCGCGTAATGGCCGGACTCCGGCGTGGCCAGGGAGGTATCGGGCAGCAGGGCGTCGTTGAGGACGCGGCTCGGGGTGTCGAGATCGGCAAGGCCAAGGAGCACGAAGATCTGTCCCTTGAGACGCTCCTGCACGGCATCGCGGGCTGAATCCCTGAAACCATGATCGAGCACCAAGGCCGCCGTTCCGAGAAAGGACGCCAGCACCACTCCGGCGACCACCAGCAATCTGGCGTGAAGCGAACTCAGCATGAGGGCGCCGCGTGAGCAGTGGCCCGCGCGGATTCAGTCCTTGGTGGACTGGTTGCGCTCGAAACGGAAGCGATAGCCGTGCCCGCGCGCCGTTTCGACGGGGTTCAGCACACGGTCCGGATCGAGTTTCCGACGCAGCCGCCCGATAATTACTTCCAACACGTTGCTGTCGCGATCTCCATCGTCCTCGTAGAGGTGTTCGCTCAGTTCCGTTTTGGAGACCACCCGGCCAGCATGCATCATCAGGTACTCGAGGACTTTGTATTCGAAGGCGGTGATTTCAATCGACTGGCCGTCCTGGGCGAGGGATTTCGCAGCCGTATCGAGCACGTACGGACCACAACGCAGCTTTGACTCGGCCCAACCGGCGGAGCGGCGCAACAGGGCCCGGATCCGCGCAATCAGTTCCGGGGTATGAAAAGGCTTGACGAGGTAATCATCGGCACCGAGCTCCAGGCCGGCCACCTTGTCCTCCCAGCTGCCGCGCGCCGTGAGAATAAGGATGGGGAACGTCCGACCCTCGGCGCGCCATCGCGCGATGAGCTCCGTACCGGAGAGATCCGGCAGGCCCAAATCCACGACCGCCAGATCAAGGGGATATTCACTGCCGGCGAACAGTCCATCCCGCCCGTTGGCGGCAACATCGACGGCGAATCCCTCGCTGCGCAGGCTGGCTGCCAAGCCTTGCAGCAGTTGTGGCTCATCTTCGACAACAAGTATTCGCATTGGGCTCAGCGCGCCTGCCCGGCTGCGGAGTCGACGCGAATGCGCCGCACCCGGCCTTCGTCGAGCAGGATTCGCACCTCATAGGCATCCCCGAGTCCTTCCTGTACGGGACGCACATCGAGCACCCTGCCACCGGTTTCCTCGCGCGCGCGCGCAGCCGCGTGATCCGCGCCAGGGTCGTGGTGGGTCGTCATGCCCGAGGCCTCCATGGGGGACAGGTGGATCTCCTGGGCGAGCAACGCTTCCGGGAGCGAGGCCCCGAGCAGAGAGAGCAGAAGGGTCGCTGGTCTGACAACGCTCGACATGGAGGAATAGTAACCCAGGGGACTGAGGGGAACACAGGCAAGACGGCCCGGAGAGCGGGCCCCGAAGCGGGAGTGTCGACGGGTTAGGGTTAACCCCCACTGAATCAGGCCTCAGCGCCCGAAATCGATCTCCCGATCATGCTGCAAGGCAGGGATCATCGCGCGCGCCTCAGTGACCTTGGAGGGATCCACATCGGCCAAGATGAACCCGGGTTCACTGCCCCCATCCGCAAGTACCTCGCCCCAGGGGTCAACAATCAACGAGTGTCCAAACGTACGCCGACCCCATCGTCGCGTGCCGGACTGTCCCGCGGCAAAGACGTAACAGCCGGTCTCGATTGCCCGCGCCCGCACCAGCACATGCCAGTGCGCAAGCCCCGTGGTGTGTGTAAATGCCGCTGGAATCGCCAGGAAATCCGCCCCTGCCTGCGCAAGCCCGCGGTAAAGATGGGGGAAACGCACGTCGTAGCAAATGGACAGGCCCATTCTGCCCCATGGCAGATCGACCAGAGTCGCGCAGTGCCCGGGCTCGACAGCGCGGGATTCACGGTAATACTCGCCGTTGCGCAGGCGGACATCGAAAAGATGGATCTTGTCGTAGCTTGCCAGGCGCCGACCCTCGGGGGACAACAGGTAGCTTCGGTTCGCAACTTTCTGTGCGTCGAGGCGGATGGTCAGGGAGCCCAATGCCAGATGCACGCCCAGCTCCCGGGCCAGCGCCGTGAACATCGGCAGTGCAGGATGGGTCTCTTCGGTGTGTCCGCGGGTAATGTAAAGCTCATCGCGCTCCTCGAGGCAGCTGAAATTCTCGGGCAGGCAGATGAGATTCGCGCCCGCCTGCGCCGCTTCGCGACAGATCAGCGCAGCCTCCTCGAGATTGCGGTCAAGATCATCTTCCGCGCAGTTCTGGACGCAGGCGACCTTGAAGCTGGGCATGGCGGCCCTCCTCCTCAGGCGAGCTTGCGGTCTGCGACGATGATGCCGTCGCGGTCCGCGTAGAGGTAATCACCCGGTTGAATGCAGATCTCCGCGAAACGGACCGGGATGTTCTGGGTTCCCTCCCCTCGGCGCACGCTCTTGCGCGGGTTGCTGCCCAGCGCCTTGATGCCGACGGGAAGCTGCATCAATGCCTCGGCATCCCGGACGCAACCATAAACCACGAGACCCGCCCAGGCATTCTTCACCGCGAGCTCGCCCAGTTGATCACCCACTAGCGCGCAGCGCAGGGAGCCTCCACCGTCCACCACGAGAACCCGGCCTTCACCGGGCTGCTCGAGCATCGCCCGGACCAGTGTGTTGTCCTCGAATACCTTGAGGATATAGACCGGGCCCTCGAAGGTGAGCGCACCACCGTAGTCGCGAAAAATCGGCGCGGCAACCTGCAGCGATTCACCATGTTCGTCATAGAGATCAGCGAGTGCCTTGCTCATCGGAAATCCTTACTTGTCCTTGCGTGGACGTTGGTAGCCCGCAATCGTTTTCTGGCGGACGCGGCTGATCACCAGCCGCCCGGGTTCCACATCTTCGGTCACCGTGGTACCTGCCGCCACCGTCGCACCCTTGCCAACCCGTACCGGCGCGACCAGTTGGGTATCGGAGCCGATGAAGGCGTCATCTTCTATCACCGTGCGGTGCTTTTTGGCCCCGTCGTAGTTGCAGGTAATAGTACCGGCGCCCACGTTCACCGAGCGGCCGATTTCAGCGTCCCCGACGTAGGACAGATGATTGACCTTGCTGCCTGCGTCTATCGTGGACTTCTTCACCTCGACGAAGTTGCCGATATGCACATCCGTGCCGAGGATGGTTTCGGGACGAATGCGCGCGAAGGGGCCTATCTTGCTGTTGCTGCCAATGGTTGCCTGCTCCAGTACCGTATTCGCGAGGACTTCGACACCCGCGCCAAGGACGGAGTCCCGGATGAAGCAGTTCGGGCCGATGCGTACCCCGTCCCCGAGTATCACCTTGCCCTCGAAAACGATATTGACGTCGAGGTACACGTCCCGGCCGCAGACGAGTTCGCCGCGAATATCGAGGCGTGCCGGATCGCGCAAGGTCACACCACCGCGCATGAGTTCTTCGGCCTGCATCGACTGGAAGGCGCGCTCCAGCAGCGCCTGTTGCCCTCGGTCATTCACTCCGGTCACTTCCATCGCATTGGCCGCAGCCACGCCGGCGACAGCAATGCCCTCCGCTGCGGCCATCGCCACGCAATCGGTTAGGTAGTACTCGCCCTGGGCGTTGTCGCTGCGCAGGGCCGGCAACCAGCGCTGAAGATACTCACTACGCACGGCCATGATCCCGGTGTTTACCTCACGCAGCTGCAGCTCATCCGGGCTGGCATCCTTGTGTTCAACGATCCCGACGATGCGGGCATGCTCATTACGGAGGATCCGTCCGTAACCGGTGGGCTCATCGAGCATCACCGTCAGCAGGGAAAATCCGTCAGGCCCGGCTGCGTCCACCAATCGGCCCAGCGTGGCAGCGGACAGCAGCGGAACGTCGCCATAGAGGATGAGGACCAGCGACCCGGGAGGCAGCACCGGCAGCGCCTGTAGCATCGCATGCCCCGTGCCCAGCTGTGATTCCTGGGCCACCCAAGTCAGATCATGCCCGGCGTAGAAATCCTGCAGGTGAGCGCCGCCATGTCCATGGATGATGATCGGTCTGGACGTGGTGAGCCGAGCGGCTGCAGCCATTACATGGCCGATCATCGGCCGGCCACCTATGGGGTGAAGCACCTTGGGCAAATCGGAATTCATCCGCTTGCCCTGCCCCGCCGCCAGAATGCATACGCATAGTTCCATACCGCGCAATTCCTCCAGTGTCACGGTCAGATCATAGTCGGCGGGGAAGTGTGCCGCACCCCCTGTACCAACCCGCCTGGCCTGCCACTTCCAGAAAGCAGAAAGGCCTCCGAAGAGGCCTTTCGTCACCACAAGGTCCGGCGGTGATCGCCGGTGGGCTTTGTCCCCGCAGCGGCTCAGCCTCCCGCCCGACGCCGCAAGCGCTGAATGGTCTGCAACTGGGCAGCCAGCTCGGCGAGTTCCGCTTGGGCCTTGGCGATGTCGAGCTTGTCGGACCGCTCCTTGAGTGTGTCCTCCGCTTCCTGTTTGGCCTTCAGCACAGCCGCTTCATCCAGGTCGTGGGCCCTGATTGCGGTATCGGAGAGCACTGTGACCACCTTGGGCTGCACTTCCAGCATGCCGCCGGAAACGTAAAAGGCCTGCTGCTCTCCACTGGGCAGTTGGACCCGGACTTCACCCGGCCCCATGCGGGTCAGCATGGCCGCATGCCCGGGCGCGATACCTACTTCACCGAGCAGCGCGGGCGCAAACACCATGGCCACGTCGCCCGAGAAGATTTCGCGCTCGGCACTCACGATGTCGACATGGATGCTGGACATGGACCTGTGCTCCGCTTCGTGAAATTAGAGGGTCTTCGCCTTCTCAACGGCGTCTTCAATCGTGCCCACCATGTAGAACGCTTGTTCGGGAAGGTGGTCGTATTCACCTGCAACAATGGCCTTGAACGCGCGAATGGTGTCCTTGAGCGGCACATAGCGGCCCTTCGCGCCCGTGAACACTTCAGCCACGAAGTAGGGCTGGGAAAGGAAGCGCTGGATTTTGCGCGCACGAGCCACGGTCAATTTGTCTTCTTCAGACAGTTCGTCCATGCCGAGGATGGCGATGATGTCGCGGAGTTCCTTGTACCGCTGCAGGGTGCCCTGCACGGCGCGTGCGGTCTCGTAGTGCTCCTGTCCGACGACCAGCGGGTCGAGCTGACGGCTGGTGGAGTCCAGTGGGTCCACCGCCGGGTAGATACCCAGCTCCGCAATCTGGCGGCTCAACACCACGGTGGCATCAAGGTGCGCGAAGGTCGTGGCGGGCGAGGGATCGGTCAAGTCGTCAGCCGGCACGTACACCGCCTGAATGGATGTGATGGAACCGGTCTTCGTCGAGGTGATTCGCTCCTGCAGACGGCCCATTTCCTCAGCCAGCGTCGGCTGGTAGCCCACGGCTGAAGGCATGCGGCCAAGCAGCGCCGACACTTCGGTTCCTGCGAGCGTGAAGCGGTAGATGTTGTCGATGAAGAGCAGCACGTCGCGGCCTTCGTCGCGGAACTTCTCGGCGAGCGTAAGGCCGGTAAGGGCCACGCGCAGACGATTGCCCGGGGGCTCGTTCATCTGGCCGTACACGAGGGACACCTTGTCGAGAACGTTGGAGTCCTTCATTTCGTGGTAGAAGTCGTTGCCCTCGCGGGTGCGTTCACCGACGCCCGCGAAGACCGAGAAACCGCTGTGCTCGATAGCGATGTTGCGGATGAGCTCCATCATGTTCACGGTCTTGCCCACACCGGCACCGCCGAAGAGACCGACCTTGCCGCCCTTGGCGAACGGACAGATGAGGTCGATGACCTTGATGCCGGTTTCGAGCAACTCGGTAGCCGGCGACAGCTCCGTGAATTTCGGCGCTTCGCGATGGATGGACATGGTCTCGTCGGTATCGATGGGGCCCGCCTCGTCAATCGGCTCGCCCAGCACGTTCATGATGCGGCCAAGCGTCTTTTGCCCGACCGGCACGGATATCGGTGCCCCGGTGTTGGTGACCTTCATGCCGCGGCGCAGGCCGTCGGTGGAACCGAGCGCAATCGTGCGTACCACGCCATCGCCGAGCTGCTGCTGTACCTCGAGAGTCGTCGGCACATCCGAGAGCTTCAGCGCGTCATAGATTTTGGGAACCGAGTCAGTGGGGAACTTGGCGTCGATGACCGCCCCAATGATCTGGGAAATGGTTCCTGTGCTCATACGATTGTTCCTCTTGAAAAAGGTGCTGTTCTTTCAGGGTCCGTCCGGATCAGACTGCTGCGGCGCCGCCGACGATTTCGGCGAGCTCCTGCGTGATCGCGGCCTGGCGGGCCTTGTTGTAAATGAGCTGGAGCTCCTTGATGAGCTTGCCTGCGTTGTCGGAGGCGCTCTTCATGGCCACCATGCGTGCCGCCTGTTCGCAGGCGATGTTCTCGATCACACGCTGGTACACCAGCGACTCGATGTAACGCATGAGCAGGTGATCCATGACCTCTTCGGCTTGGGGTTCGTAGATGTAATCCCAGTGAGCGGGCAGCGAGCTGTCTTCCTGCGCCTTGAGTGGAACGAGCTGCTCAATACCGGCCTTCTGGGTCATCGAGTTCACAAAATCGTTGGAAGCAACATAAATCTGGTCAATCGAACCGTTCATGTAGGCGTCCAGCATGATCCTGACGGGACCGATGAGCTGCTCGATATGAGGCTGGTCTCCCAACTTGCTCACTTGCCCGGTGACCTTGCCCCCGATGCGCTGGAAGAACTGCGCAGCCTTGCGGCCGACAGTGCAGAACTCGAACTCAACCTGCTCGGCCTGCCAGCGCTTGATCTGCTGGATAAGCTGACGGAAGAGGTTTGAATTCAGACCTCCGCACAGGCCACGGTCCGTCGAGATGACAATGACACCAACGCGACGGACCGGACGCGCCACCAGAAAGGGGTGGCGGTATTCCGAGTTTGATTCCGCGACGTGGGCGATCACATTGCGCATCTTCTCCGCATAAGGGCGCGTTGCCCGCATGCGGTCCTGCGCCTTGCGCATCTTGCTGGTGGCCACCATCTCCATCGCGCGGGTGATCTTTTGCGTGTTTTGCACGCTCGCGATCTTGACCCGGATTTCTTTGCCTACGGCCATGGGGGATTCCTTGGTTCAGGCTTTACCAGGTCTGGGTCTGCTTGAACTGGCTGATGGCTTCGTTCAAGGACTTGTCGATATCGGCACCGAAGTCACCGGTATCGTTGATCTTCTTCATGAGATCAGCCTTGGCGCTGTTCATGTAGCCGTGAAGGGCTGCCTCGAAGGGGCCGACTTTCTTCACTTCCACATCATCCAGGAAGCCGCGGTCCACCGCGTACAGAGACACAGCCATCTCCGCCACCGAAAGCGGGGAATACTGTTTCTGCTTCATCAGCTCCATCACGCGCTGGCCGCGGTCCAGCTGTTTGCGGGTGGCTTCGTCCAGATCGGATGCGAACTGGGCGAAGGCCGCCAGTTCGCGATACTGGGCGAGTGCCAGACGCACACCACCACCAAGCTTCTTGATGATGGAAGTCTGGGCCGCGCCGCCCACGCGGGAAACCGACAAGCCGGCGTTGATGGCCGGACGGAAGCCCGAGTTGAACAGGTTGGTTTCGAGGTAGATCTGGCCGTCGGTGATGGAAATCACGTTGGTCGGGACGAATGCCGACACGTCTCCAGCCTGGGTCTCGATGATCGGAAGCGCGGTCAGCGAACCGGTCTTGCCCTTCACTTGGCCGTTGGTCTCGCGCTCCACGTACTCCTCGTTCACGCGTGCCGCACGCTCCAGCAGACGGGAGTGGAGGTAAAACACGTCGCCGGGATAGGCTTCACGACCCGGAGGGCGGCGCAGCAGCAGGGACACCTGACGGTAGGCCCAAGCCTGCTTGGTCAGGTCGTCATAAATGATGAGAGCGTCCTGGCCGGAATCGCGGAAGTACTCGCCCATCGCGCAACCTGAGTAGGGGGCGATGTATTGGAGTGCCGCCGACTCGGAGGCGCTGGCAGCGACGATGATGGTGTGGTCCATCGCGCCGTGCTCTTCCAGCTTGCGAATCACGTTGTTGATCGAGGAGGCCTTCTGCCCGATCGCGACGTAGATGCATTTGATGCCGGTACCCTTCTGGTTGATGATCGCGTCCACCGCAACAGCAGTCTTGCCAGTCTGGCGGTCACCGATAATCAGCTCGCGCTGTCCGCGACCCACCGGCACCATGGCGTCGATGGATTTGAGCCCGGTTTGCACCGGCTGGGACACGGATTTGCGCCAGATCACGCCCGGGGCGATTTTCTCAATGGGCGAGGAGAGTTGGGTTTCCACGGGCCCCTTGCCGTCAATCGGCTGGCCCAGCGCATTTACCACGCGACCCAAGAGCGCCTCGCCAACCGGCACTTCAAGAATGCGCTTGGTGCAGCGGACCACATCCCCTTCGCGGATGTGCTGGTATTCGCCCATGATCACCGCACCAACCGAATCCTGTTCCAGGTTCAGCGCCAGGCCGAAGGTGTTGCCGGGGAACTCGATCATTTCACCCGCCATCACGTCTGACAGGCCGTGAATGCGCGCAATACCATCGGACAGGCTGACCACGGTGCCCTCGGTGCGGGCTTCGGTCGCCAGGTCGAACTCCTGAATCTTCTTCTTGATGAGTTCGCTGATTTCAGTAGCGCTGATTTGCATGCGATGTCCTCGTTCCTGCCGTTGACGGGGCCTTCTCAGGACCCTCGTCACACAGGCTCATTTCCAATTGAATAGATTTGCCAGCTGGTCAAGGCCGCCCTTGAGCGACAGGTCAAACACCGAATCACCGACGCGAACCACAGCGCCTCCGATGAGGTTCTGATCCACACGCTGGCGGATTCGCACTTCCCGTCCGATTCTGCGCTGCACCGCCTGCGCTATGCGCGTTTCCTGTTCCATCGTGAGGGGATAGGCGGTCACGATTTCAGCATTCGCGAAGTTTTCGGCCTCAGCCCGGTGGCGCTCGAACAGCTCGGCGACCTCGCCTGCCACGCCCAGCCGCTGGGCATGGGTCAAAACCTTGACGAAGTTGCGGAAGGTGATGCCGAAGCGGCTCCCCGCGATGTCGAGGATCGCCTCGGCCAGACGGTCACGCCCCACCCTGGGGTCGCTGATGAGCTGCCGCATGTCCTCGTCTGCCATCACTGCCGCCAGGTAGGCCAGGGAGTCGGACCAGGCGCCCAGCGTGCCCTCCGCCCGCGCCTGCTCATAGGCGGCTTGTGCATAGGGTCTTGCGACTGTGAGCTTCTCTTGCATCTGTCTGCTTTCGCCTAGAGCCGTGCGCCGAGTTTTTCCAGCACTTCGTTGTGCCGCTGCGCATCGACTTCGCGCATCAGGACCTGCTCGGCCCCCGCAAGGGCCAGTGCTGCAACCTGTCCACGCAGGGCTTCGCGGGCCTGCTGGATCTCTTGCGCGATGGAGGCCTGGGCCGAGGCTATCTGCCGCTCACCCTCCGCCTTCGCAGTGGCGCGCGCCTGCTCGATCATTTCGTCCGCACGCTTTTGCGCATTGGCCACCAGCTCCTGACTCTGCTGCTTGGCGCCGTTGAGCACTTCCTGTGCGCGGCTCTGTGATTGGGCCAGCTGCTGCTGGCCCTGATCCGCAGCCGCGAGTCCGTCCGCAATCTTCTTCTGGCGTTCTTCCACCGCTCTCATCAGCGGTGGCCACACGAAACGTGCGGTAAACCAGATAAAAATCGCGAACGAGACGGCCTGCGAGATCAACGTGAAATTGATATTCATCGTTGCAGTATCCCCGTCGCTGGAGGTCTGAATCCGGTTTCCGGCTTAGCCCGAAACTGCCGCCAGGAGCGGGTTGCCGAACGCGAACAACATTGCGATACCCACCGCGATGATGAAGGATGCGTCGATCAGACCGAGGAGCAGGAACACTTTGGCCTGGAGCTGGGGAATGAGCTCAGGCTGGCGGGCAGCGCCTTCGAGGAAGCGCGAGCACATCAGGCCCACACCGATACAGGCACCGAGCGCGCCCAGGCCGATCATGATGCCGATACCGATGCCGGTATGGGCCTGGATCATCGCCAGAAACTGTAAGTTTTCCATTTCCCTTTCCTTTCTTGCCAGGTAGAACGTGAGTCAATAAAACCGTATCAATGGCCTTCATGCGCCATTGCAATGTAGACGATGGTCAACATCATGAAGATGAAGGCCTGCAGTCCGACGATCAGAATGTGGAATATGGCCCACCCCGCCGAGAGAATTCCGCCGAAAATCGTCCCTGCAACTCCCGTCGCTGCCCACAGACCGAGCAGCATGAAGATGATTTCACCGGCGTAGATGTTGCCGTACAGCCGGAGGCTGTGGGACAGCGGCTTGGAGATGTACTCAACGAGGTTGAATACGAAGTTGAAGGGCCAGAGTACCGGCTTGCCACCGAAAGGCGCACAGAACAGCTCGTGGATGAAGCCGCCCACGCCTTTGACCTTGATGGCGAAGAAGATCATCAGGAACCAGACGGTTAGCGCGAGTGCGAAGGTGGTGTTCACGTCGGCCGTCGGAACCGAGCGCCAGTATTCGAGCCCCAGCACGTTCTTGTAGATGAAGGCCATGATGTCGATGGGCAGGAAATCCATCGCGTTCATGAAGAACACCCAGACGAACACCGTGAGTGCCAAGGGAGCGATGAAGCGCTGGTCTCCGTGAAAGATGCTCCTGGCCTGCTCGTTCACGAATTCGACCAGAAGTTCGACGAAGGCCTGGCGTTTGGT
>Ga0315909_10002762_pt1 | contig 22146 bp, 10 predicted proteins | sample LakEriMetagenome_11_FD_203527 | JGI IMG/M metagenome (GOLD analysis project Ga0315909, IMG submission 203527) | Freshwater fungal communities from buoy surface, Lake Erie, Ohio, United States - Buoy 2 MA125 | ecosystem: Environmental > Aquatic > Freshwater > Lake | place: USA: Lake Erie, Ohio...
AGCTTGCGTGAGTTTTACCGCCGGGTCATCCCTCTACCGCTGGCAGGGAGCCATCGAATCCGCCACGGAAACCATCGCCCAGATCAAGACCAGTGCCGCGCATTTTCCGGCCTTGCAAGCATGCATCCTGTCGCATCATCCCTACGAGGTGCCGGAAATCATCGGTCTGCCCATCACGGAAATTTCCCCTTCTTACCGCGACTGGTTGCTCGCCTCTCTTGCGGAACTTCCCTAATGCGCGTGATCAGCTGGCACGTTTTCTCCCGCCCAGAGGCGCTTTTGCGTCCATGCCGCTGCCGGCGCGGACCAAAATGGATCATCCGCCGGAAGCCCCAGATGCAGCAAGCCGTTGAGGCAAAGATACAGACTGCCCGTGGAAATGTACTTCTCGCGCACCGCCGGTTGATTCCCTACGACGCCGACGCGTAGCCAGCCTTTTTCATCAAAGGTGCCGGGGGCCTCGATCATGCGGCGCACCACGGCTGTGATCGCACCGCGCGCCGCCGCAGGGGGCACGGAGGCGGGGAGTTCGCGACGAAGGGCCATCAGTGACAATGTTTGAAACGCGCCAAACCGGTAGGAACTCGAGCGACCGATCACGGGAAAAGTGCCCTCCGGCGAAATGAGCCGTTCCTGCACCTCTGCGTAGCGCTGCGCGCGGGCGAGGATCTTCGGCAACGCTGCCGCCAGCGGGGATTTTTTCTCGCGACACACCTCCAGCACCGCGATCAGCGCCGGTTGGATCACGAAGCTGTTGTAATAGTCCCAGTGATACTGCGGGCCGTCGCCGTAGGTGCCATCGCCCACATACCACTCCTCGTGTTTTTCCAGCGCCCGCTCGATTCGCGCCAGTTCCACCTGATCGGAAAATTTCCACAATGCGGACTCGACCAGGGCGGAAAACAACAGCCAGTTGTTCTCGCCAGGCTTGATCGGGCGAGTCTCGCGCAGGCAGTGAATGAGATGCTCGCGCTGTACGGTCGTCAGCGGCTCCCACAGTTGCTTCGGCGCGCGCAGCAGGGCCAGCGAAAGAAACGCCGCATCCACCAAGGGCTGCCCACCGCGCGAAAAATTCATGCGGTCCGGCGACTGCGGATCGGTCGCGTTGACCAAGGCCTTCACCGACCACTCCGCATACTGCGCCCGCAGTTTTCCTTCGGGTGAATTTTCCTCCCCTAGTGCCAGCCATGGCGCAATGCCTGACAACGTGCGCCCAAAAGCCTCCAAATGCGTGAAGTCACGGCGCGACTCCTCCCCGGGTCCGAGCGGCATTTGCGCACGAAGTTTTCCCTCCGCCAAGGAGCGCATCACCGGCCTTGCCACGCGATCGAGCACTTGCAGGGAATACTCCCGATCCGATAACTCTGCAGCTTGAGCACAGGTCAAAACAATCCCACCGAGCCACAGCAGCCCGTTCCGTATCGCGAACTTCATCATACGGAGAATACGGCACGATCACGGCAACTATTGCCGAAATCTGTCAGGGCTTGTGCGTGATGTGGAAACGATACCGTCCGCTGCTGACCTTGAAGCGATGCGCGTCTGACTGATCCGGCAGGGTTCCCACGCCCTCGGCATCGTCCAGGGCTTTGCCGGATTCCGTGACGACATCACCGGCTTTTTTCGGCAGCTCGATGATCGCGGTGGTGTCGGGAGGAATGACAATCTCGTAGTCCGAATGCCCGGCACCGGCATTCCAGTTCGATTCAATCATCCCACGGATGGAGCGATGCGAGCACTTGACCCATGTCACATCACCCACGGGTTGCGGCCGAATCAACAACTGGTTGGCACCTACCGCGCCATCCATCACCTGAATGCCGCCGAGATGGCGATAGAACCACGCGGAGATCGAGCCGAACATAGGGTGATTGTGCGAGAAGGTGTTGTCACTCTGTTTCCAAGTCTCCCACAAGGTGGTGGCGCCATTTTCCAGCATGTGACCCCATGAAGGAAACTTCGTGCGTTTCGCCAAGGCAAACGCGAGGTCATGACGACCGCGCTGCGAGAGCTGCTCTAACAAAAACCGTGTGCCGAAAATACCCGTCGTGAGCGAAGGACCATCCGGCTGCGCCATCACATCGGCGACCACGCGGTCAAATGCCGCCTTGCGATCCGATTCCGCCAGAGAGCCGAAACCAAGGGCTAACAACTGTTCCGACTGTGTGCCGCCGCCAACGTTGCCTGTCTTCGCATCGAAAAATTCCTTTTGCCAGGCGACTGCGGACTCCATGGCCATTTCCTCGAATCGCACAGCGTCTTTTTCCTGCGCCAGGATCCGGCACAGCCTTGCCATGCGGCGGGCGGTATCGATGAACATCGGCGTGGTCACCGGTGCTCCGCCCAGTCGTTTGAATGCCTCGTGATCGCCGAGACCATAGGTTACCAGACCATTTTTGCGCTTGCCGGCTTCCAGCTCGAACCAACGCATCGCGGCAGGAAGCTGCTCGCGGATGAGCGCGATGTCGCCGTAGTGCTGGTAGTGTTGCTCTAACAAAAGCGGATGCGCCATAGCCCAGCCGACACCGCAATACTGCACACCCACGAACGGCGCGGTGTCCGTGAAGTTTCCGTCAGGCCGCGCGCCATCCGCCCAGTCGCGGATCGTCTTCGCATAAAATCCGGACATGTCGTAATTCATCATGTAGGCCTCGCTGGTGACGGCGATGTCCCCCCCGTAGCCGAAGCGCTCGCGGTGCGGGCAGTCCGACTGCACGCTGATGACGTTGTTGACGAAAGTATTGCGTGTGATCTTTTGAATGCGATTCAGGAGATCATTCGAGCAGGAAAACGATCCCGCATCGGGCAAGGCGGAGTGCAACCGGATGCCGCGGATGGAATCAACTTTCGGCGCTTCCGTGAGTCCGCTGATTTCCATGTAACGAAACGCGTGGAACGTGAAATCAGGCCGATAGGTTTCCTTCCCACCACGGGCGATGTAAACATCCTGCTGCCAAGCGATCTCAGGTGCCCCGGGTCCGCCGATCGGATTCTCCTCGCCTTTGTCATTCTTGCGCAGGCCTTTGATTTGGCCACATACACTGGTCATGGGATTGAGTGTGCCATCGGCGTTGAGAATTTCTCCGAAGCGCAAGGTGATCTTAGTACCTGCGGGAATATGCAGATCAAGAGAGGGAACGCCGGTAAAGTTCACACCGAAATCGACGATGTGCAGTCCATCTTTCAAAGTCTTCACACTGGCAGCGGGAAACGTTTCGATTTCGCGCACGGGCGGCATGTCGAGCAAGGGCTTGAGCAGCTCCAGCGAAGCATCACTGACTCTAACGGATTTCCATTTCCCGGCATCAAATCCCGGCTTATCCCAGCCGTCGAGTGCGAGCCGGGCATCGCGCTCTTCCCCGAGATAGATGCTGTTGCGGGTGGTCGGTCCACTGACCACCTGCCAGTCCGACCCCGTCGTAATGGTCGTCTGACTGCCATCCGCGTGATCGATCACCAGGCAGGCGATCGCGCGTGGGCGACCCACTGCCATGCTGCCGCGGATATTGCGATGCCCCCACATGCGCAAGGGCAACGGGTTGTACCAACCATTTCCGAGTGCGAGGCCGAGGCACTGTTTTCCTTCGCCCAGAGCCGCCGTCACATCGTGCGTGCGGAACAAAATGCGTTTGTCAAAAGCCGTCCATGGCGGATCCAGCGGCGCATCGGCGAGGCGCTTGCCATTGAGACTGGGAAGCACGTAGCCGGGCCCCGCCACGTGCAGGCGCGCGCGGGTGACAGACTTGGTGAGGGAAAATTCCTTGCGCATCATGGGAGCGGGGTCGGGCAGGTAGAAGTCCTTGTCGTCCGCCGGGTTGTCGCGACCGTCATCGATCCACTTCGCTCCGCGCCAGTCGGCAGGTGCCATCGGCGCAATTTCCATCACCGCCGTCTCGCTCCACGGGGATACTTGATCCGCCTCATCCCAGCAACGCACTTTCCAGAAATAGCGTTTTCCTGGAAGCAGCGGCTTGCCACTGTAGATGACCCATGGGGCGCCTGTAGCCTGCTGCTTGCCCGAATCCAAGAGGTCCCCCTGATCTTTGGCTAACAATTCCTCGCTGCTGGCCACCATCAGTTGCCAGGCCGACTGTGCCTGCGTGCGCTGATTGGATTCCACGCGCCAGGAGAATCGGGGCTGTGCCGATACCGCGAGTATCGGTGTGCGACCATCCACACGCAGTTCACACGGAGTGAGAGCCGCTTGCATGATTGATGGAAACACCGCGCATACCGTCGTGAACATCACCCGCATCCCCCAAGAGCCTAAAGAACGTTTCATGTCAGGGTGATAGCAAGTGCGAGAGCATTGACAAGTCGAATGCGCGGCGCGCCCGGTATTTCATCGCGCTCACGGGCCTCCCTTGGCTTTTTTGCGTGGCTTTTGCTGCGGTTTGGCGGCAGGCTCACCGCCGAATTGCTTCCAATAGAGGACGTGCATGGGGTTCTGCGCGGGACCATCGAGATTTTCATTCACCAGCAAGGGCTGCACTTCCGTCCACCATTGCTCATAGGCAGCGCGCAATTGAGCCGCCACTTGCGGATGTTGGTCGATGACGTTGGTTTTTTCACGAGGATCGGCTTTGAGATCATAAAGCTCGGCGTTGTTCACCAAGGTATATCTCGCATTCTGGATCGACATGTTACGGTACTTGCCTTGCTCCGCTTCACCACGGGGCCAGCGTCCGACGTGGTGCACGAGCATACGATCCGGCCACGGGCTCGCGGGATCTTTCAGCACGGGCAGCAAACTCTTTCCTTCGACCTGGGTTTTCGCCGACTCCGGCAACGTGCCTCCCGTGATCTCCGCAAGTGTCGGAAAAAGATCGAGATGAGCGGCCAGCGCGGAGCACTCACCACCAGCAGGAATCCCGCCCGCAGGCCAGCGGAAAAAGCACGGCACACGCGTGCCGCCCTGGTAGGACGTGCCCTTGGTGCCGCGCATGCCCGCATCGAACAACTTGATGCCCGCTGTGCCGCCATTGTCGCTGCCGAGATAAATCACCAAGGTATTTTCCTCCATCTCCCACTCCTTGAGCTTTTGCATCACTTTGCCGAAGTTGGTATCGACATTTTCAATCATGCCGAAAAATTTTGCCATGCCCTCATTCACCTCGGGCTTCCCGAGATAATGCTGGTAATATTCCTTCGGCAAGACATGCGGTGTGTGCGCGGCATTCAGCGAGATAAAAGCAAAAAACGGCTGCGAGCCCTTGCGCTTCTCATCCATCCATTTCATGGCTTGGGAAAAAAACAGGTCGGTGCAGTAACCGGTGGTCTTTTCGAATTTGCCATTGTGCCAGATCGCGGGGTTGATGTTGGTGTTTCCCGGAGCGTCGCCGCAGGAGCCGGGGTAGCTTTGACCAATTCCGCCCGCTCCGTGAGTGTAGACTTCATCGAAACCACGATTCTCCGGTCGATACGCTTCCTCATCGCCGAGATGCCATTTTCCGAAGACGCCGCTGGTGTAACCCGCAGTCTTGAGCATTTGCGGCAGGGTGAATGTTTTCAAGGTCAGCCGCTCGCGCTCCAGGATCGTGTGCGTCACTCCATTCTTAAATTCATGCCGTCCACTCATCAGGGCCGAACGGGTGGGCGCACAGGTGGGGCTCACATGAAACTGCGTGAAGAGCAAACTTTGTTTGCGGAACGCATCCACCGCGGGCGTGCGCATGATGGGATTTCCCAAGCAAGCGTAATCGCCGTAGCCGACATCATCCGGCATGACCAGGATGATGTTAGGTTTGGTGGCGGCGTGACTATCCGGACGTAACGCCAAGAAGAAAATGCCAAACAACAGAAGGATTGATTTCATGAAGGTATCTTTGTGGTTTATGTTGGAAAGTCGTAGTAAAAAAACCGCGCCGTCATTTCGCCAACTCCAGCTTTTGCCCGTCGGTAAGGAGACGCGGTTTCAGGTCCTGGTACTTCACGTCCTGAATCGGAATGCCCTGATCGATCGCGATGGCTCCTGCGGTGACGGCACTTTGCGCGAGACACATGAATACCGGTTCCATGCGGATCGAGCCAAAAGCAATGTGCGACGCCGAAACGCAAAACGTCACATACAGATTGTCACATTCCTTTTTGCGAGGCACGACCGCGCCATAATCAATGCGATACGGACCGCGGATGCGCGACTGCACATCGCCTTCATTTTGTACGTCGCCTTTTTCCGTGACGTAGCGTTGCACGTGATGCGAGTCCATCGTGTAGGCACCCATGCCGATCGAGCGGTCAACTTCCTTTTTGTTAGAGACATCATCCTGAGTCACCACATAATCCCCCACCATGCGACGCGCCTCCCGCACATACAAGGCATGCGCCCAGTGATCATTTTCCACAAATTCATCTTTCGGCAATCCCCACGGCGCATGGGCCGCGCGAATGGCCTCCGGCACGCGCGGGTGATGCTGTAGCGTCCAGAGCAATCCGAGTTGCCACTTCTTGTGTGCGGCCGCGATCTTCTCGCGGGTGGCGTAATCGGCTTCGGGATACGCGTAATTTCCGCCGATCAAATCAGTAGAAGCCCCCGAGTCATTGTTCGAATCCGTCTTGCGATTCGGCAGGGCGCTGAATTTCATAAAACGGTTTTTTTGACCGACCTCGATCGCGCGAAACACAATCTCGTAGGCTTTCTCATCATACCCTTCCGGCTTGGTGATCGCGATGCGATTTTCCGCATGATTGGTGAGACACATGCGATAGCAATACGCTTGCAGTTTATCATCACCGCCACCTTTCACACCACCGAGATCGGCATTGACTCCGGGCAGCAATCCGCTTTGCGGATTTTTTGGCACCACATAGGGATCGATCCCGCGCGGCAATTGATTGCCAGGGTGCCCCGGCTGGATGCCGTTTTCTGACTCGCCATATTGCGATGCCGCCTCACGCCCCATGGTATAACCCACCCCGGCTGCTGCCATCAAATCCCCCTCGTAGGTGGCGTCCATGAAAACTTTTGCCTCAATCACATCCCCATTCAGAGTGCGCATGGAAACGATGGATGCGCCTTGTTTCACCAAACCCTGCTTGCTGCGATCCAGCTTGCCATAAATCACCTTGATGTCATGCTCGCGGATCCACTGATCGAAAATCGCCGAAGCCACGGACGGCTCGAAGAGCGACATGGTCTTTTCCTTGTGATTCATCGCCGGTCCACCCTGACCCTTGTTCGCAAAGGTATCCTTCGCCTGCCATTTCCATGCTTCGTCTTTTTGATAATGCTGATAGACTTTCTGAAAAAATTCCGCACTCAGTCCACCAAGAATCCGCTCATCGCCGATGTCGGTAAACCCCAGGCCGCCACTGGTCATGCCGCCCAAAAAGCGATCCGGCGATACCAACACGACCGTTCGTTTCATCCGCTTCGCCTGCACTGCTGCCGCTACTGCTCCCGATGTCCCTCCATAAATGCAGAAATCGACTTTTGTCGTTTCCGCCGCAACGGGAAACGAAGCGCCGATAAAGAGCAAACAAATCGTCGTGGCATACCATCGCTGGATGGCATTCATCGGAAAAATCATTGAGGGTAAGTTCACCATGAGGGCAAATGGGTTGAACTAACGTTACGGCACGGGCGCAACAATACTTTCGGAAATTTCACCAGCCACACTCATGCACTCTCGCATCCGGGATCGGCACCACGCCTGCCGTTTCCGGAAAAATCAATTGCATTCATGGTCGTATTGCGCAACTGTCGGTGGTGCAGAAGAATCCATTCTTTGTGGCACATCTGCTGGTGGCGAGCCGGATTGTCCGCCGGATCACCCTGACGAGCGTATAACCCTGTTACATACTAACAACCTGATCGCACTCCGAGTGAAACTCCTCACCCTCTTCCTCACCTGCGCGCTGCTCCACGCCCAGCAAGCGCAGAAAAAACCAAACGTCATCCTGATTTTCACCGATGACCATGGATACGCCGACCTCTCCTGCGCCGGCACCGAACCTGATGTGAAAACTCCGCACCTCGATCGTTTGGCGGCGGAAGGGGTGCGTTTTACCGATGGCTACATCACCGCGCCCCAATGTTGTCCCTCTCGCGCAGGCCTGCTCACCGGTCGCGATCAAAACCGTTTTGGTCTCATCAGCAATGGCAATGGTCCCCTGCCCACGGGAGAAATCACTCTCGCCGACCGCTTCACCAAAGCCGGCTACGTCACCGGCATGGTCGGCAAATGGCACCTGGATCCGAATCACAGCGACACTGCTTTTCTCACAAAAAATCACATCACCACCAAAGCCATCCCAGCCGCCCTCGCCGCGCCCTACCAACCGCAAGCGCGCGGATTCCAGGAAACCTTCTGCGGCCAACTCCACAGCTACTCCGCCACCTACGACCTCAAGGGCAATCGTTTCCCGAAACCAACAAATCTACGCACCGAGGGCGACCGCATCGACCGCCAGTCGGATGCCGCCCTTCGCTTCATCGACCTCCATCATCCGAAGCCCTTCTTTCTCTACCTCGCCTACTTCGCCCCACACGTGCCACTTGCCTCCAGTAAAAAATACCTCGACCGTTTCCCCGGCACCATGCCCGAGCGACGCCGCCATGCCCTCGCGATGATCTCGGCCGTGGATGAGGGCGTGGGACTAATCATGAAAAAACTTGCCGATCACAGCATCGATGAAAACACCCTCATCGTCTTCATGGGAGACAACGGCGCGCCGCTCAAGCTCACCATGGCCGATGAACCGGTCCACCTCGATGGCGGCTACTGGAACGGTTCGAAAAACACCCCGCTCAATGGCGAAAAGGGTATGCTCGCGGAAGGCGGCATTCGCGTGCCTTTCCTCATGCGCTGGAAAGGCACCATCCCCGCCGGACAGATCAACAAAACTCCCGTCACCTCGCTCGATGCCTCCGCCACGGCCGTCGCCGCCGCGGGCATCGCGCGTCCCAACAACTTCGACGGCGCCGATCTTTTGCCCATGCTCGCCAAAGGCACCACGCTTCCACCGCGCACCCTGCACTGGCGTTTCTGGAGTCAAGCCGCCGCCCGCGATGGCGATTGGAAACTGCTCAAACTCGGCAATCACAGAACCTATCTCTTCCACCTCGCCCAGGACAAAGAGGAAAAACACAATCTAATAGAAAAACATCCTGAGATCGCTCAACGCCTCGAAAAAAGTCTCACCACCTGGGCCACCGAGCTCAAACCCGCCGGGCTCCCCACCGGCACCGGCAACGCCCAGGAAAAAGCCTTCTACCAACGCTACTTTCAACCCTAACCGTGGCGCAGGCAGCATGCCCTTCGTAGCTTTAGCGAAGTAGGGTCCAACCTGCAAGCCCATCAGCCTCGTATATGAAAACACTACTCACCCTCTTCCTCACCTGCTTCCTCGCCCACGCCCACACCACCAGTGACCTCAAAGTCGCCCACCAAACCGCGCCTCTCGGCGTCGATGACTCCCAGCCAACATTTTCCTGGCGCATCGAAGGCGATGAAAAAAATCTCACCCAATCCAGCTACCACCTCCTCGTCGCCACCCGTGCGGATTTGTTAGAACCTGGCAAAGCCGATCTCTGGGACAGCGGCGAAGTCAAATCCGTTAGCTCCCGCATCCTCTACGCTGGAAAACCCCTTCCGTCCTCCACCTGGATTCATTGGAAAGTCCGCACCACCGCCGGCGGCCAGCCCTCCGCCTGGTCCGCTCCGCAACAGTTCCTCACCGCCCTCATCGGCAAACAACCCACCCAACCCTACATTTCCTTCAAGGACACCACACCCTTCCACAAGGAACGCAACAAACTCCATCTCCCGCCCGCCCGCTACTACCGCAGCACTTTCACTCCGGAGAAAAAAATCGTCAGCGCCATCGCCCATGCCACCGCGCTTGGCATCTACGAACTCCACATCAACGGCAAGCGCGTGGGCGATGCCTACTTCGCCCCCGGTTGGACGGATTACCGCCAACGCGCCTACTACAACACCTACGACATCACCTCTTATCTCACGGAAAAACAAAACGCCATCGGTGCCATCGTCGCCGATGGTTGGTATGCCGGTTACGTCGGCTACGGCAAACTCGTCGGCTACGGCCCGCACAAAACGGGCCGCAACATCTATGGCAAAACTCCCTCGCTAATGGTGGAGATTCATGTCAATTACGATGATGGTAGTAGCAAAATCATCGGCACTGATTCCACTTGGAAAACCTCCACCGGACCCGAGTTCGAAGCGGATTTTCTCATGGGCGAAGCCTACGATGCCCGCAAGGAAATGCCCGGCTGGGCCACCGCATCCTTCGATGATTCGCAATGGGAAAACGCGATCTTTGCCAAAGCCAACGGCTCCCACATTGAACCATTCTCCGATGCCTTCATCAAAAATGAAAAACGCGAATTTGGTTTCGTACGCCCGCCGATCTTCGAAGCTTATCCCGCGCAGCCCGTGCGCGTCATCCAGGAGCTTCCCGCCAAATCCGTGAAATCCATCAAACCCAACACCTGGATTTTCGATCTCGGCCAAAACTTCGCCGGCAACATCCGCCTCAAGGTCAAGGCCGATGCCGGAAAAACCTTCACGCTGCGCTACGCCGAGATGCTCCATCCCGATGGCCGCATCATGACGGAAAATTTGCGCCAAGCCCGCGCCACCGATACCTATATCGCCAAAGGCGCACCCAACGGCGAAACTTGGACCCCGCGCTTCACCTTCCACGGCTTCCAATTCGTGGAAATCACCGGCTTCGAAAAGGAGCCCCCGCTCGATACCATCACCGGCCTCGTCATGCATTCCAATACGAAACTTTCCTCCGGCTTCGAATGCAATGATCCCGTTGTGAACAAAGTGTTTCAAAACGCCGTCTGGACCCAGCGCGCGAACTGGATCGAGCTCCCCACCGACTGCCCGCAGCGCGATGAACGACTAGGCTGGACCGGCGACGCGCAAATCTACGCCGCCTCCGCCGCCATCCACGCCGACGTCGCCGCGTTTTTCCGCAAGTGGCTGCGTGAGCTGAACGAAGCCGTCACCAAGGAAGGCTACTATCCGTCCTACGCGCCGTATTGTTTCGGCCACGGCGGCGGCATCCACGGCACGGCATGGTCGGATGCCGGAATCATCGTGCCCCACGCCTTGTGGAAGGCCACAGGCGATGCCTCGTTTTTTACAGCTCATTGGAAAAACATGACGCGTTTTATGAATGCCCGCAAAGCCCACGATCCCGAGCTCAAAGGCAAAGCCTTCGGAGCGCCGTGGGGCGACTGGCTCAATCTCAACGATCCCACTCCCCATCCGTATGTCGAGCTCGCCTACTTCACCAAAACCGCGCAAATGATGGCGGAAATGGCCGAGGCGCAACAGCTCGCCGAGGAAGCAAAAACCTACCGCACCTGGGCGGACACCATGCGCAACAACTTCCGCACGCAATTTCTCCAGCCCGACGGCAGCATCAAACCCGAATCCCAGTCCGCCTACGTGCTCGCCCTCGACTGCGGCCTTCTAACAGATCCCGCCGAGCGCAAAAAAGCCGGTGACCGCCTCGCCTCGCTGATCCGTTCCAAAGCGAATGCCAAAAACACCGGCATGACTACCGGCTTCCTCGGCACCAAGCCTTTGCTCCCTGTTCTCACCGATACCGGAAACCTCGATCTCGCTGTTTCCATGCTGCAGTCGCGCCAGTACCCCTCATGGGGCTACGAAGTGAAAAACGGCGCCACCACCATCTGGGAACGCTGGAATTCCTACACCGAGGAACACGGCTTCGGCGGTGCCGATGGCAAAATGAATGCCGCGATGAATTCTTTTTCGCACTATGCCTTCGGTGCCGTCACCGAATGGATGATGACGAGCCTCGCGGGCATTGCGCCGTTAGAACCCGGCTACACAAAAATCAAACTGCACCCGCATTTCCCCGCCGCGAATGCCACCAAGGAGACCGAAACCATTTCGTGGATCAAAGCCCACCACGATTCCCCACACGGCCGCATTTCCATCCACTGGAAACGCCAAGACGACGGCTCCCTACTCTACGAAGCCACCATCCCCCCGAACACCACCGCCGAACTGACGCTGCCAAAAACCTCGCCTTGGGGCAAAGGCGACACCACGCCCGTGACGCAGAATCTCACGAGCGGTTCGCACAAAATCATTGTGGAATGATCCGTTAGATCTCCTCACTCTCTTTCCACAAAACTCCCAGTTCCGCCACCCGCCACCGGCTCAACACGAGCCTACAACGCTACCCAGCATCGGGTAGGTTGATCGCCAAAATTCTGGGGATTTTTCGCGAGTTTCTCCGATTTTCAACGTATATTTCCCGTGCGCGGTCGCCTGGCCTTGATTCTCTGCCAAGGCGTTCCTCGATCTCTTCTCTTCTCATGCGTAGCATCCTTCTCATCTTCAGTACCGCTGCCCTATCTTCTGCTTCGGCAGCGGAACCATCGTTTCAGATCCCTGCCAAGTCCGCGGCATTGCTCGAGAACTATTGTCTCGACTGCCATGAAGAAGGCACGGAAAAGGGTGATATCCGCCTTGATAACCTCGCCGAGATCCCTCTGCAAGCACGGCTCGATCTGATGAACCGCGCCCTCGAGCAGGTCTATCTGAAACAAATGCCGCCCAAGAAAAAAGACCAGCCCACGGAAGAGGAGCGCAACGAACTCGGCGGCTGGATCTGGAAGGAACTGCACTCGCATAATGCCTCGAAACTGGAGGAAAAACTGCGTTATCCCTCCTACGGCAATTACGTCGATCACGAGAAGCTCTTCAGCGGCACCATCAAAGAAGCCGCCTTCACCCCGGCGCGTCGCTGGCTCATCAATCCGATGATTTTCGACGAAAAGGTGCGCGATATCTTCGGCCTGCAAGGTCGTGAGCGCACCACCCAATTGGTAGGAGTGACCAATCCCTTCATTCTCCCCGATAACTCGGGCGTGCGCGATTACGACGTCGGCCTGCTCGATGGCGGCAGCCTGCTGGTGATGTTGTCCAATGCCGAATGGATTGCCTCCAAACAAATCCGCCCGGCTCGTGTGAAGGCTGGCGAAATCGGCGCGAATGATTTTCCCGACCCGAAAGACCGCTGGTCACCCCGCACCTGTCCCATCGAATTTGAAGCGGTGATTGTCAAAAAATCCCCGCCCACCGATGATGAACTCCGCGCCGCGATCGCCAAGCAATTTGACCTCGTGCTCCGCCGCGCGCCAACGGAGATCGAGGCCTCGAAATACCTGGAGCTCACGCGAACCGCCGTCAGCCTCGCGGGAAATTCCGAGGGCATACGCCAAATGCTCAAGGCCGTTTTGTTAGAATCGGAATTCCTCTATCGCCAGGAATGGGGCGCGGGAAAAGCCGATCAACACGGGCGGAAAATGCTCTCCCCACGCGAAGCCACCTACGCCATTTCCTACGCCATGGGCGACCTCGGCCCCGATGCTACTTTGCTCGCCGCCGCCGCCGAGGGACGTCTCAAGACACGCGAGGATTTCCATCGCGAAATCACACGTCTGCTGAATGAGAAAACCTACTACTTCGGCAGCATCGATCCCAGCAGCAACACCGGCAAAGTGATTTCGCAAACCACCAGCCATCCGCGCATCATCCGCTTCTTCCGCGAATTTTTCGGTTATCCCAATGCGCCAAAAGTTTTCAAAGACACCGAGCGCAGCCAAGGCGTCTATCAAAATGCAGACCGCGGCACGCTGGGCACCGCCGGATTCCTCGTCGATGAAGCCGATAAAATCGTCGCCCGGTGCGTGGAGAAGGACCAAAACGTTTTTGAGAACCTGCTCACCACCGATCAGTATTTTGTCATGCACAATGCAAACAATGCCACCGGCGCCGCCACTATCGAAAAATGGCGCGGCATGTGGGAGAAGCTGAAAGATTCCGAGTGGAAGACCGATCCGGAAAAAGTCGTGCTCGCGAACCAGGAGTATCTCAAAAGCATATTGCAGATCGTTCCCGGCAATGAAAAAACTCCACGCGGTCACACCAATACGCTGACCCGCGTCATGAAGCATTTCGAGGCCACCTTTGGCAAGGGCGCCACGCCTTATCTCACACTTCCCTGGGCTCACGGAAATACGAACTGGCACTCGCCCATCTACAACCTGCCGACACCCTCCGGCAAGGACGGCACCTACACTGAGCCACCGCTCGATTACCAAGTCGTGCAGCCTTTCAAGATCGCCCACCGCAAAGGCATCCTCAGCCACCCGGCCTGGCTCGTCGCCCACTCCCAAAACACCGAAACCGACCCCGTGCGTCGCGGGCGCTGGGTGCGCGAAAAATTGTTAGCTGGTCGCGTGCCGGATGTGCCCATCACGGTCGATGCCGTCATACCGGAAGACCATCAAAAAAATCTGCGCACCCGCCTCGATGCCGTAACGCTCAAACAAGAATGCTGGAAGTGCCACGAATACATGAATCCACTCGGCCTGCCCTTCGAGATGTACGATGACTTCGGACGTTTCCGCATGGAAGAATTCCTGCAATTTCCGGAAAACATCATCGGCAAAGAAGGTCGCTGGAACAAATACAAGAGTCTGCCCCTCGATACCCGTGGCACACTCGATAGCACGGGTGATCCCAAGCTCGATGGCGAAGTCACCGATGCGCTCGACATGATCGATCGCCTCGCCAAAGCCCCGCGGACCCGCCAGTCCATCATCCGCCACGCCTTCCGCTTTTACATGGGCCGCAACGAAATGCTCACCGACTCGCAAACCCTCATCGATGCCGACAACGCCTACGTGAAAAACGGCGGCAGCTTCCGCGCTGTGATCATTTCCCTGCTTACCTCCGATTCGTTTCTCTATCGGAAATAACCGACATTCGCTGCCATTCGCTCATCTCGCAAAAACCAGTGCTTTTTTTTTGAGGATAGATCCAGTCAGAATATGATATTTTTCATCCCGCTGCATTCAAGGCTGGAAACATAAAAATCATGATGTTATAGTGAGCGCATGGAAACCGTCGATTGCCAGGGCTTTCAGCTGAGTCGCTACGCCGCCGAACTAGCGGAGCGGGAGGGCATCGATGTCGGCTTGATCAAGCGGATGCTGGATTTGAGTCCGCATGAGAGGATCGTGCAGAGTCAGCAAGCGGCTGATTTTGTCAGGCAAATCCAAGAAGCAGGGAAGCGGATGAGAAATGAAAACTGATTTCCCTACCTTGCTGCGGCAGCTCAACGAATTTGGAGTCGAATATATCCTCGTAGGAGGAATGGCTGCGAACCTTCATGGAAGCACCATTACGACGATGGACTGCGATATCGTCGTGGCATTCGATGCTGAAAATCTTCAGAAGTTGGCTAAGGCATTATCCCCATTTTCACCAACTTTCCGGCACAAGCATCCCCCGCAAGTTTTCGATGCACAGGCGGCGGCAAGCGGAGGCTGGAAAAATATCTATCTCGATACCAATGCGGGCGTTCTCGACTGCCTCGGGGAAATCAAAGGGCTTGGGAATTTTTCCGATTGCAAAGTGCAGAGCCTAGAAGTGGATCTCGGCGACTTCACCATACGTGTTCTCTCACTGGACGCTCTCATCATCGCAAAGAAAGCCATGGGGCGACCAAAAGACCTTCAAACCGTCATGCAACTTGAGATTAGTCGAGAGTTGAAGAACGGATGAAAATCGGCCTCTGTTCAGCGATTTTTATTGATACATTTTCCATTTTTCCACGTAATCATCTTTTCGCTCCACCAACCATATCCCCACATGAACAACCGCCGTGAATTCATCCGCAACGCCTTTCTCGCCATGGGCGGACTCTCGCTTCCTGGCATGATGCCGGGCCTGCACGCTGCGCCTTTGATCGGCGGTGGCGCCGCGCGTCCTCCCATGCGCTTCATTTTCATGCATCGCGGCAATGGCCTTTTCCCGAAAGTCCTCGTGCCCCCCACGCTCGGCAAGGAAGAGATGGATAAGGAAAAACAAAACCTCCCTTACGAGGTCGATCTCGCCAAGCACTCGCTGCCGGATTGGATGAGCCCGCTCGAGGCGCACAAGGACAACCTCACCATCATCCAAGGTCTCTCCGGAAAAATGTGCACCACCGGTCACCACTCGTGGTGCTCGTCGCTCGGCGTCTATAAAGCGAACGAGCGCCTCAGCTCGATCAAGTGGGCCACCGTCGATTTCGAGTTGGCGAAACTTTTCCCCTCGCCCATGGAGCACATCGAGCTCGCCTGTTTCCCCACCGATGGCGGCAATGCGCGCGGTGGTCTCGATGGCATCGCCAAGGGCTTCTCCGCCCGCGGACCACAACAACCGAACTATGCCTTCGGCGGTCCGGGCATCGCCGTGAACGAAATTTTCAAATCCGTTTCCTCGAACAAAAATGATCAGGTGCGCTATGAGCTGGAGAGAAAAGTGTTAGAGTTCGCCGCTGGCAATCAAACCGAACTCGCCCGCCAACTCGCCGGCATCGAGAAGAAAAAAATCGGCAACTACGCCAGCTCCATCGATGAAATCCGTGAGCGCGACCGAAAGATCGACCAAATGGCGGACATCGTGCGCAAGCACGTGCCCAAGCTGGAAAGCAAGTATCTCTCGAACGACATGGACACCTACACGCGCCAAGTCGGCCACACCGAGGTACTGCTCTCCTCTCTCATCTCCGGCCTCACCAACGTCGTCGCGTTCACCGTCGATGAGCTCGGTCACCACTACACCGGCATCCCCGGCATCGAGGGCGAAAAGGTCAACATGCACGACATCGGCCACGGCAAGCCCGTGAAAAACCTCGCCGCCGAGGAAATCCGCAAGCGCACCGAGAATCACCACATGGAGCTCGTCAATCGCATCGTCACCCGCCTCAAGAGCGTGCCCGAGGGCGATGGCACGATGTTCGACAACACGATGGTCTTCTATTTCCCCGACTCCGGCGAAACGCACCACAGCCACGGCTTCGAGTTCCCGTTTGTCATCATGGCCGGCAGCAATTGCAAACTGAACCTCGGCAACCGCTACATCCGCCTGCCGTATTGGGGCAAGGAAGGCCACAAAACCTTAGGCAACTTCTACACCACCCTGCTCAACGCCCACGGCAACCCCATCAAACACTTTGGCGACCTCGATCCCGGCCTGAAAGGCGAACAAACGGGTCCGATCAAGGAGTTTTTGGCGTAAGCCCCGTGGCCGCGCTCTCCAAGCGCGCTGCCCAGCATAGGATGCAGAATGCGGAGGCGCGTCATCACAGACGCGCCCACCGATTTTCGTGTTAGGCAAATTACTGGGCTTTCTCGATCTTCACGCCCTTGCTGGGCGCGGCGCGGCGTTGGCTGTTCCAGTTATCATTGTTGTATTTTTGGATCTCGTCACATTGCTGATAGAGGTTGCCTTTGTAATCGACGGCCTCTTTGCCTTTTTCTTGGATCATCTGCTGCTGTGCTGGTGCAGGGGCATTTTCTCTCGCGCCGAGCCAATCACTGCCACGGAAAAAGGCGTAGCGGGAATCTCCTTCGCGGGCGATGACAGTAGCTTTGCCGCGCAGATGATCGGCGATGAAAAGTCCACGCTGATCGGTCTCGCCGGAGCGGAACTCGCTATCGGCACTGCCAATCGCCTTGACGTGAACTTCCGGACGATAGCCGCCCTTGGCGGTGTCGAGCACGTTGGCGCGGATGCGACCGCTGGCGGCATCTTCCTGCACTTCAATCTTCAACGGCGTGATCAGCACCATGCCACTGGTGAAGAGGTCATCACCGCGACAAATCACGAGATATGCCGCTTCGTCTTTCAACGCGAGCGGGATGGCATGTTCTTTTTCGACGTAGTCCTTGCCGTTGCCGAGAGCAATGGTTTGCTCGGACTCCGGCTTGATGCCCGCGAGCTGCACGCTGGTGATGGCGCTGAGGTTTTTTTGCTGCAGATAGAGTTTCATCAGATCGACCCGATAGACTTGCACAAAGGCCTCCTTGACGTTGCGGTATTTCAGCGCGAGCGAGACAGCCTCCCCGGGTTTCACCACGGTCACTTCTTCCATGCTGATGCTCTTTTTCTCAAAATAAGCAATCGTTTCTGCTGCATCGGGATAGAGGGTTTTCACCTTGTCATACCAATTAATCGCGTCCGCGGGTTTGCTCTCGGCGTGGTAAATTTGTGCGAGGATGTAGCGGGCAAAATCGCGATCCTTGCTCTCGCCATCGGCGACGACCCTGGCGGCGGCGAGTGCCTCACCGTATTGGTTTTGCCAAAACAATCCGAGCGCGGTCATGTACTGGAAGCCCGGAGTGAAATCGCTGGCGGGATGAATTTTGGCGAACTCGTTGCTGAGCTTTACCACCAGAACATAGTTTTTCAGATCGAGCATTGCATTGCAAAGACTGAAGCCCGCATCGTCGGCGAGTGGATCGGTGGGATAAAGAGCGAGGAAGGAACTGAGAATCTCCGCCGTGCGTTTGAGCATCGCAATTTTCTCCGGTTGCACTTCGTCTTCTTTCGGCAGCTTGTCGGCGTTCGGCGCTCTCTGATACAGCAATTGCGACAATGCGAAGTACGCCGATGTCACTTCCGCAGTGTCGGGGTATTCGCGCCAGATGCGCTCCTGGAAATCGATGGAACCGAGGAAACGGCCTTCGTCTTCGAGCACGGCGCTGATGCCGGCATCGTTGGTAAAGCTCGCGCTGATGACGGCGCGATAGACCAGCCATGCGCGCTCGTTTTCGCTGATGTCTTGATAGGCCTTGCCGACAATGAGAATTTTATCAAACGGAATTTCCAACGAAGGGTATCGTTCGCGCAGAATTTCAAACATTTCGACGATCTTGCGGGCATCGTAGAATTCCGGCTTGGTATGAATCCAGAGAAGCATGCGGGCGAGTTCGCTTTCGTTGTATTTCGGAGCTTCCTTGAAAACGGCGCTGAGGTATTCCAGAGCCTTCGGGTAATCGCCATCCTTGAAATGGCATTCTCCCAGTGCGTAGCGCTCATCACGAGACATCACATACGGGTCGGGCGATTTTTCACCTACGGCAAGGATGGTCAATTCTGGTGTCGGGCCGACTGTCATGAACGCAGGATTGCCAATTTCACGAATCACAGCAGGCAAGACGCGGAATTTTCCGGGCACATAGCCGGTGAGTTCGTAGCTCACGGAGGGGCAGCGGTTTGCAAAATAAAGGCGGATCGAGTCACCGAGAACTTCATGGCGGATATTATCACTCACCTTGATGCTATCCGCCACCAGACGGGCACCGGCGGGCAAGGGAATGTCCAGCACGAACCAGCGGTTCTCGTACCAGTAGCCGCGGTTGTCATGCAGTCGCACGCTGACACGCTGGCCATTTTCCACGTTTTTGACTGGCGAAGAACTGGCGATCGAAATGGGCTTGCCACGGTACTCCAGTGGTGCGTGCATGTATTCCCACTTGCGGATGCCCGGGTGGATTTCCTCCGCGTTGCTCTTGGTGTCGGGAGAAAATCCAAACAGGTCAACGGCGTAGGTATAGCGGCCGTTTCCACGCGCCTTGAACTCGATGGTATTCTTGCCGGTCTTGATGGCATCGGTGGGAACTGAGAATAAAGTCAATCCGTTGGTGTTGGTGGATTTTACCGTGCCCACTACCTTGCCATTGACTTGCACGGCAATTTCAAGGTCGGTGGATTGCTCCTTGCCCCGGCCAAACCAAGAGGAAAGAGCCGCCACTGCCGCACCACGGGCGCGCCCGGTATGATAGCCGAAACAACCGTGGAAGCGCAGCAACGATTCCGCGGCGGCAGCGGCGCGTGGGGAATCGGGTTTCGATTCCGCCAAGGCCAAGAGAACCAGTGCCGTGGCTTCTGGTGCGTCGTTGAGCCATGCCGCTTTGTAACCAGATTCCCAGATCACCGGCTGACCAGGATCGGCTTTTGCTTTGGTCTCCAGAATGCCTGCGAGCTCGGCGGCGATCTCCTTGCGGTCGATGTTGAAAAAGGCTCTGGTGAGATACGCCAGTGTGGCGGGTGCCAGAGTATTACGGTCGCGATACAGGCGATTGCAGGCGGCGTAATCGGCCAGTTTTTCCGTGGACAACGCGTGCAATACGATCGCTTTGCTGTCGTTGTCATTCGCATCGAGCCCCTGCAGTTGATTGAGCAAAAACTCGGCGGTTTTATCGAGCGTGCCTTTGTTCACCGCGATGCCGGCATTGCGCGCTGCGATCAAGGCCCAGTAGGCGCGGGCCGTGGTGAACTCGCCGGTGATGCCGCTGTTCCAACTGCCGTTCGATGCCTGACTGGAAACGAGTTCCGCCACCAGGGCACGGGCGCGTTCGGAGAGTTGTCGAGAGTATCGATCATCCGCCTTGCCCTTGTTCGCATACGCCAGGGCGGTGGCAGTGGCTAACAAATCGTGGGAAGTATGATTGCCCCAACTCGGCGGCGCGATGCGGATGTAATCGAACATCGCCCCGTAATTCTGCAATGCCATGTCGAGCACGGCGTTTTTCACGTCGGGTCCGATGGCAATCGTCATCCATGTGGAAGAGTATTCCCGCCCTTCGGGCAGGCTCAGCACGGCGGCGGTATCGGCATTTGTCGAACCACCCGCGTGTGCCGCGTATGGCAGTCCCCACGGTTGTATGGGGACGGCTAGTTCGAGGCTGTCTGCCTGAGCGCCGGCTTTGCCGGTGAGCTCGAACGTGACATTCAGCAAGTTCGGGATCACAAAGGCATCAAAGGTGACCTCCGCTCCGCCCTGGGCTTTCACATCGACGGATGTTTCGCGGGTGGCGAGGACTTTGGATTTGTCCTTGCTATCGAAAATCCGCAAGGTCAGAGGGACAGCGCCGGCATAATCCGTGAGATTGTGAATGCGTCCGACAACGCGAACTTCATCGCCTTCGCGCAGGAACGAAGGCGTTTTTAATTCGACGAAGAAATCCTTGCGCGTGAGAGTGGTGGCCGTCGCTTGTCCGACGAGTGTTTCCACCGAGCAACCGCGCGCCGTGAGACGCCATGCGGTGGTGGTTTCCGGCATGGTGAGGGTGGCGATGGCCTTGCCGTCAGCGCCGGTGACAATCGATGGCAGCCAACGGCCTTCTCCGCGGACTTCACGACGGCTGAGTGCCTTACTCCCGCCAAATATTTGACTAGCGCCTTGCGACTGGCCTACATTGGTAGCTCCATTGAAGGAATTTTGTGGCACTTGAATCTGCTGGCTGTGAGTCAAAGCTTCAACCGTTATATCATCACGAATCATCATCGGCGCTCTTCTTAGTAACTTTTCTTGTGCCTGCAATTCATCAAGTTCCAGATATTCTACGTTGGTCGTTTGACCTCCGCTTAGACCGCCCGAAGCCAAGTAATAAGAAAAGCGCTGTTCCTGACCCATGCCTCTTTCTGTGGCACGTGCGAAGGATTGACTCATTTGCAGTCTTGTCGCTTCGATATCTCGCCCTTCTCTTTCCGCACGAGCGAGGCGACCATTTTCATCCGTGAGTGCTTTGATCACCGCGCGTGTCGTTCCGGCATAGGAGAAGCCGCACGTCGCGCCAGTATGAAACTCCGCATGACGACGCGCTTCTTTTTGGAAGAAATCGAGAATCGGCGTGAGGGTATCGGGACAAACGGCATAGAGCGCCTCATTGACAAGCGCGAGACTCAACTCCGCTTCGACAGGCTTGCCCATCTGGTCGGTCACAGAAATTTCCACCTTGCCCTCTTCACCGGGGAAAGAGGATTCTTTGACCGGCTTGATGACGACTTTCAATTCGCGCTCCACCGTGAATTCCTTCGCGGCAAAACGAAGCTCACGACCATCGATCACAGCGACCGCGAGACGAAAATTCGGAAATAAATCATGACCCACATGGAAGGGAAGATCGTTGTAATCTTTTTTTAATTCGACAATTTGATAGCGCAAGATCGTTTCGCCCTCGTAGGTCAGCAACGCCAGCCCTTTGTCCAAGCGAGAGTGCAGACGCACCTTGGCATCTTGCCCCACCTTGAGCGTGGCATCGTCGGCAAAAATGCGCAGTTTGTTAACGTCGTCATTGTCCGAGACGAAAACAGTGGTTTCGTCCGTAATCGGCTGACCAAAGCGATCCGTGCCCGTGATCCGGAACAAATAGCGCCCGCCTTTCGTTAGGGTGAGGGCGACGCGGGTTTTTCCGGTGTCGGCATCCGTTTTCAACGTCATTTCAGAATCTTTGATTTCTGCAGTAGGCGGGTTCAAAGCCTGCGTCCAAGGGAGCAATGTCAGAAT
>Ga0315909_10002764_pt1 | contig 22140 bp, 32 predicted proteins | sample LakEriMetagenome_11_FD_203527 | JGI IMG/M metagenome (GOLD analysis project Ga0315909, IMG submission 203527) | Freshwater fungal communities from buoy surface, Lake Erie, Ohio, United States - Buoy 2 MA125 | ecosystem: Environmental > Aquatic > Freshwater > Lake | place: USA: Lake Erie, Ohio...
TCCACAGTGCTGTAGAATTTGTCAAGGCCGCGACTGAAGTCAAATATTGTGATGCTGGTGCCACCATCATCAGTGCTGAATCTAAATGTGAACTCACCAGTGACACCAAAGGTAATGGTATTGCTCACGCCTGCTGTGCCAGGTGAAATGCCTTGAATACCAAACAATCCAGTGTCAACACTGGCCGGCAGTGTCAAGGTGTGTGCTGTGTTGGTAATATTAATGGTAAAGTTTAACTCGCCATGGGATCCGCTGACAGGCCAATTTGTAAATCCCAAACTAACAGAACCAGTGGTAGAAACAAACTGATAGTTACCGGCAGCGTAATCCAGTGTTATGGTACCTGAACTTGCTGTGTTTTGCAAATAGGTATATGAAACATCGTTTAATTTCACAGCATAGATCAAATTATCCGCCATGTTGTTGTCAAGTGTGGTTCCTGACAAAGCAGATTTTAGCACAGTCTTGCCCTGCAGATCTGTGATTTCAGTTTCTGCATAACTAAAATTGGTTTTGATGTTGGTAAAATTGTCCCTGAACCCTTGTGTGTTGTTGGGTTGTCCGGCCACTGGATAGGTGCCGTCTACGTTGTTTGGGTTAATTTGACTTGTCATGGGGATTCCTGTATAATAGATATTTATTAGAATCTAAAAAGCACTAAATAATCCAAAGGCCCAGATCGAATGCAGAAAAAGACCCGAAGTTTACTAGAAGAACTAGACTCGTTGTATGTAGAGCGTGATCGCCGCCTGATAATCGAAACTCGGGCCGACAGCATTATATCCAGCGCCATACGACTGATAGAACAGATCGAAGCAGAGTTTGGCGCAGAACAAGCTGACAATCTCACACGTAAATTGCTCAATGCAATACGTACCAAGGATGCTGGCAAGTTCTCGCGATCAGTTAGGAGAACAAATGCAGATTCATGAATTAACACGACCACGCCGAGTCAACGAAGGCTTCTTGGGCGGTGCGGCCGCAGCATTGGGAGGCATAGCCAAACAAGTTGGCAAACAAGCAATAAACAAGGCTGTGGGAGGAGATGTAACCTCGCAAGATGGTCCTGCTCAAAGCCGTGAGCAAGGATTTAAGAGCATGGTTAACAGTCCTGCGGCCAAAACTCTGGCTACCTCCATGCAGGCCGCTTGGGCAGAAACTGTGCGAAACTTCTTGACCAATGCCAAAGATTCAATGGGCAATCCTGCTACCAGTGTAAGAGGGGTTAGTACACCCAGCACTGAAGCGTTGAAAACTGAACTACGAACATTGGTCAATAAAATGATTGGTGGTAGCCAAAGCTCAGCATTTGATTATAGTAATATGGCCAACAACATTGGCGACCCTGTTGCCAAAGCCGGAATTCAAGAAATTATTGCTAGAATTAACGAATATACAGAGTCTATTTTTAAAGCAACTGTTCTTGGTATCGATCCTAAAAATTTATCCAATGACTGGCTCAAATTAGTAGGCGATGGTATATTGCCGGCGCAGAACGCAAGAGCCTATGATAGCAAATCTGGTAGTGTAATAACAATGTCTCCAGCAGCCACTAAAATAGCTGATTTGTTAAGATTAGACGACGGGGATATCGTGAAGATTAGACAAGCCATTAGCAACCCTGGCGGAGATCGAGTTGCTGCTACAATTCTTAATAAAACAACACCTGCAACAATAGCTTCTCCCTTGATTAAACAATTTGGACAACAAACAAAATTGACTGATACAGAGCTCACGTCAATGTTAGCTATGGCACGAGACGCTGCAAATGATGCAGCCTTTAAAGAAATATTTGGATTACGAGCATGATGTATCTCAAGGAAGGCGGCAACGTATTTAAAGATGCACAAGGTAAACCCGTAACACAACGCATCAGTCAAGCAGACATACCCAGCACAGTGGCTTGGTTAGAAGCAGTCACAGGTCTTGATTTGTCACATGATAAAGATGAGAACGGTGTTCCTGTCAAGTGGTTGGGCTCAACAGGCAAGAAACCTGACTCAGGTGATCTAGACCTTGCTGTGGATGCCAATGAAATAACCAAGGCCGAACTCAAGGGTCAACTAGACGCCTGGGCTACAAAAAACAAACAAGATCCCAAGGAATGGTGCAGACTGTCAGGCGAAGCTGTGCATTTTAAAACACCCATACAAGGCGACCCCAAGCGTGGTTATGTGCAAACAGACTTCATGTTCATGCCCAATTTGGAATGGGGCACATTCTGGCTGGGTGGTGGTGCAGGATCAGCCTACAAAGGTGTATTTCGTAATGTGCTGATGTCTAGCATTGCCAAAGCACTGGGACTCAAAGCCTCAGCCAAGGGCATCATCAGTCGTCAGACTGAAAAAGTAATCACAATGGATCCAGATCAAGCCGCTGGCATATTGCTAGCGCCACAGTACAAACGCAGTCAGCTAATGACCGTGGAAAACATTTACAAAGCCTTGGCCATGGATCCTGATCGTGATGCCAAACTGGCAGACTTCCGTGAATATCTCTCACGTGAGGGCGTAAAAGAACCCGAAACGGGCATGGCAGAAAGTGACGTTAACTTCCTGGCACGTCTACGTGATAGAATTGTAAATCGGGGTTATGTTGCTCTTGTGGAGGCTGAACAGGCCGGGGTGGGTGGTAGAGCCAAGGGTATTGAACACCTGGAAGATCTTGTGTTCCGTCGTGGCACACAAGGCATCCGAGACGCACTAGAAATTGTCAGTCATGCCACTCAGCAACCCCGAACTGTCACAGCCAAGTGGGACGGCAAACCTGCTGTGATATTTGGGCGCAAGCCTGCCACAGGCGAGTTTGTGCTTACAGACGGGTCGGGATTTGAAGCCAAAGGCTACGATGGCCTTGCTACCAGTCCCCAAATGATGGCTGACATACAGAGCAAAAGATCCGGGGACAGAACTGAATTGATTCAACTGTATGCCACATTGTTTCCTGTGCTAGAAGCCGCATTGCCCCCAAACTTTCGTGGCTATGTCAAAGGCGATTTGTTGTACATGTCAACCCCGCCTGTGGAAGCAGGCAACTATGTGTTCCGTCCCAACACTGTGGAATACCGAATCCCAGTCAAGAGCACTCTAGGACAACGCATTGGTGCTAGCAACATTGGCATTGCCGTCCACTCAATGTATGCAGACGCAGGTGATGCACGTCAACCCTTGAGTGGTGTGGCGTTTAATCCAGTTCCTGGACTGATGTTGGAAAAGCCAGCAAGCCCTCGTCAACTAGAAACTGAAACCAACGCTGAAAAACAACTCAAACAGTTGATCAAGTCTCAAGGCCAAGCAATTGACACCTTGTTCAATCCCACAGAATTGCGAGCACACAAGATCACAGACCTGGCAAAACTGTGCGTGGACTTTATCAACACCAAAGTGGGCGCACCACTCAACGGTGCTACACTACTGCCTGAGTTTGGCAAGTGGTTGGAAACAAAGGTTACCCCGCAAAAGTTTCGCAACATTGTGGAATACTTGAACAGCCCTACTTCAAATACTCCTGCACTGGCAGCTGCATTCAACGCATTTAACTTGTTGCATGACGTCAAAATGCACCTGCTACGCCAAGCAGACACAGAGCACCCAGGGCAAGAAGGCTGGGTCATGGCCACCCCTGTAGGCTATGCAAAGGCGGTAAATAGATTTGATCCCAATGCATTTGCGGCTCAAAATAGACAGAGAAACAATCCGCAACAGGCGTGATTTTTCCAAACTGGCTAAATAAAAGCAGGTCCACCGAGACCACTAACTTAAAGGAAAAATAAAATGGCAACATTTACAAAAGTAAACGGTACTACACAACCGTCATTCGCAATTGACGTAGCAAACGGTTCCATCGCAGGAACAGCTAACGTAGCAGCTCAAGGTCCAGTTCAGATCCAAGGTCCAAAACTTGACTTCTTCACTTTAACAGCTAACGCCGCGTTGACCAACGCTGGTAACGTTAACGGTTACTTGAACAACGTTTTGACAGCAGTTCAACAACTTGGTACAATCGCAATTTACCAAGCTGGTGCTACAGCTGGCACAATTAACTTGGCTATCTATCCAAGTGGTGCTTACACCACAACAACATTGGTTGCAGCCGCGCAAACAGCCAACGCAACTGGTGGCTTGAACATTGGTATCCCAACTGCCAACGTTTCTGCATCAGCTACATTCACTAACCTGTAATCAGTTAGCGATCGTCAAAACCCTGGACGTAAAAACTCCAGGGTTTCTTTTTGGCATTAAATACTCACAGAATGAAGATCACATGCCGTACCCTTTTTGATTGCAGTCTCACCGGTGTAACTGGACACTACAGATCAAGCGAAATTCCATTTGTGGATCGTGCTGGGCAAACCATACGCAATCAACAAGACTGGAATCATTCGCGTAATCAGCAACGCAATTGGGAAACCCTGTTGCAGATCATAAGTCTCAGAACCCAGCCCGTTGACCTTACTGTGCCCGAGAAAAAAGACACAGCATGGGAGTTTGAGTTTAGATCTGAGTCAGAAGGTGTGTTTGAAATGCATGGCAACCCAGACCCATTAGCTGGACTCAAACAAGATTGCGAAGGGGTTCCCATGATGCTGAATCTTACTGAACAACCTAGCATGTCCCCCACTATTGCCACATCGGGTGATAATCAAAATATTTGGTTCATTGCGGTAAATAATGCATTGGAGCAATCATGGTAGATACAACTGACATTGAAAAGAAAAGTTTGGAAGCACATGTTGAACTATGTGCAGAACGTTACCGGGCACTGGAAGTACAATTAGATTCCATGATTGTGTGCATTGATGAGATCAAATCAGACGTCAAATTGGTACATAGCATAGTGCATCGAATGGGCGAACAACGCAACAATCAGCTGATCACTTGGGGTATTGGACTCATTGGATTTTTAACAGCAACAGTAGGCTGGTTACTTGCTCACTATGTATTTAAATGACTCAAGAACAAAAACTAAATGCCTGGGCTGAACGAGAGCTCAAACGTAATATCGATTCTATTATTATAGATGACGGCACTGGTTCTCTTGTGGTTTTTGGAAAATATTGTATACAGCCAAAGGATGCCAGATTTCAAGTCAGCACCTGGGACAAAATAATTCATTCTTTCAGCACAAAGAAAACAGCTATGAGTTGGTGTACAACAGATCATCAACAACACTACAATTTATCTAATCAAATATTGGTACTAGACCGTAAAAAACAATCATTAGCAGCGGATATATACTGCCGACAACTCACTGGCGAGCGTGGAAAAACAGAATCATTTTATGAAATCATAAACATGAAACTGCAACCCAAAATAGACCAATACAACTCAGTTACAGCCGAACTAGAGAAATGTGTAAATCAGGCTAAATATATGCAAATTAAGGGATTCAATAATGAAACTGCAAGAACTATCGGCTCCAACGCCAAGTAAACAAATTGCCAAAGTATTCGAAAGTTACTTTGGTAGCCGCATTCGCTTTGACCAATTAACACGTGGGCAAACTCAAGCAATGTTGGGCAAAGTACGTGGTATCTTGGGCGAGCATCGCAAAACTTCTCAACGTCATAGCAGTGAGCAAGACCCACGTTACCTGCAATTGGTAATGATGGAACAGGCATTGTCTAGTCGCTTGAAAGAAAATGTCATTCCACCTGCTCCCGGTTCTACTCCTGCTCCTGGCGCTGCTTCTGCAACTCCACAGGCCGCTGTTGCTGGTGGTAAACCTGCTGTGGCTGGGGCAGTTGCTAAGGATCCTAAATTGGCTGCCGCACTTAAAAAGAGTTCAGCTGGCCAAACATTGAATCCTGAAGAACAAAAACTAGTAGCTGGCGCCGCAATGATGCAGGCTGAAAGTCGTTTCCGCAGAATGGCACGCCGACTGAACGAAAGCGAAATTCAACAAGCTCAAGTTGTGTTGGCCGCTCAAGACATGGTTGACAAAATGCAAGCCATGTTGGAAGATGTGAGTGAACTGCAATTCAAAGAGTTGCCAGCCTTGGTTGACTCAATCAAGAATCAAGTTGGTGTTGACCAAGCCTCTCAATTCAATGCAGACGCCACAGCCGCACTAACAGGCCTGTTGCAAAATATTCAAGGTGCCAAGCAACAACTTGACGCCGCATTGAATGTGGTAACTGGTGCGGCTCCTGCTGGTGCCGCAGCCGCTGGCGCTATGGGCGCTGACATCGCCGCAGGCGCAGGTGATATGGCCGCCGCAGGTGCTGACATGGCCGCCGCAGGTGCTATGGGTGCCGAAGCTGGTGCTGACATGGGTGCAGATGCTGCATTGGATGCCGCAGCCGCTGATGCTGGTGCTGAACCTCCTGCCGCCGCGCTGGGTCGCGCCAAAAGATAATGAAAATATTTGAAGTTGACAGTAGCATGGGAATGGCGGCTCCGCCTAACCCAGCGCAACTGTCGGGCTTGGTGCAGTTTCTCGATGGTCGTGCCAAGGACACCAATGCCAAAAAAGAAATCAGCCAGGATGCATTCATCAAACTGGCCAATGATTTGGATATCAACATCACCGCCCAAAATCTAGCCGATGTTGTGAGTCAAGAGCCACTCAGTAACCTTTTGGAACCTATGGATCCAAACACAGGCGTGTTAGTGTTCAAAGGTGCAGGCGAACCAAATGTTGCTATGCCAGTGAACAAAGCACAGGACATTGTGGCCAGTGCTGCCAAATCGGCAATGAACAAAGACCGCGGTGTTTAACCAATCCTGTCAACCAAAGGTTGACACAAAACGTTAAATATAGTATACTCAACTATAGGAGGCGTATTATGAAAAAAGCTGTAATTTTTGTTTTGATGAGTGCGTTGGCCAGTACCAATGCGTTAGCCTGGGGCGACCGTGAACAAGGCGCACTAGCAGGCATGGCAGCATTGTGGGCTTTCCAAAGACTCAATCAGGTTGATGCTCCTCCTCGAGTGGTTTACACACAGCCACAAACAGTGTATGTTGAACGTCCTGTGGTTGTACAACCTCAAGTGGTTGAATATCAACGCCAACAGTGTAGCCCTTGGGTTGAAACACGAAACTGGGACGGCACTGTGACTAGATCTAGAACTTGTAACTACTAATATGGCATACTCAGATAAAGTAATTGATCACTATGAAAATCCCCGGAATGTCGGATCTTTTGACAAGACTGATACTGATATTGGTACTGGTATGGTTGGCGCACCTGCTTGCGGCGACGTGATGAAGCTTCAAATCAAAGTAGAAAATGGCATTATTACGGACGCAAAATTCAAGACTTACGGGTGCGGCTCAGCCATTGCTTCAAGCTCGCTCATCACCGAAATGGTCAAAGGAATGTCGCTCGACGCCGCAGGAGCAATCAAGAATTCAGAGATTGCTGAAGAGCTTGCCCTCCCGCCAGTCAAAATCCATTGCTCAATACTTGCTGAAGACGCGATCAAAGCCGCGGTAGAAGACTATCGCAAAAAGCATGATCTCGTTCACTGACACAGCACGAAACAAAATACAAAAACTAGTCACAGCCAAAGGCTACGCTGGTATTCGGCTTGGAGTTAAAACTACAGGTTGCTCGGGTCTTGCTTATGTGCTGGAATACGTTCGAGAATACACACCTGAACAGTATGTTATCAATTATGCACAGTCTGATTTTGTAGTTCTAGTAACTCAAAAAGATGATGTGTATCTACACAACATGACTGTAGATTATGTGCGCCAAGGCCTCAACGAAGGCTTTGAGTTTCGAAATCCCAACGAACGTGATCGTTGTGGTTGCGGAGAAAGTTTTCGAATATAGTTGACAGTTGGACTATAATAGTCTATAATTGACTATAATTATGTATAATCCAAAATTTGACTACCAGCCTATTCCCAGAGTCACAATAGAGGGCAAGCGTTACTACGCTACCCCAGACGGACAAAACTTGCCGTCAGTGACCACAATACTTGACAAAACAAAACCCCCAGAAAAAGTTGAAGCATTAAATCAGTGGCGTCGTCGAGTGGGTGCAGAAAAAGCACAACAAATCACAACTGAAGCGGCCAACCGCGGCACCCGCATGCACACGTACCTAGAACGGTACATTAAAGAAGGTGCTGTTCCGCCGCGTGGATCTAATCCTTTCTCTTGGCCCAGTCATATCATGGCAGAAACTGTGATCAAGGACGGACTCAAAAACGTCAATGAATTTTGGGGTATTGAAGTTCCGTTGTATTTTCCCAGCGTGTACGCAGGCACAACAGACGGTGCGGGCATACACCTAAATGAAGAAGCCATACTGGACTACAAACAAACCAACAAGCCCAAAAAGCGCGAGTGGATTGACGATTACTTTGTACAACTGTGTGCCTACGCTGAAGCACATAACGAATTGCACGGCACACGCATACGCAAGGGTGTGATTTTGATGTGCGTCAAACCTGACCTAGATGAGCAACACAATATTGTTGGCAAGCCGCAGTATCAGGAGTTTGTGCTTGAAGGCGCAGAATTTGAAAAATACCGCAACTTGTGGTGGAAAAAGGTCGAACAGTACTACATGCTAAATATGTGATATCCAAAGGACAATCACTGTGGCAATTGTACAAATATCACGAATCACACAACGCAAGGGTCTATTCAACGATCTACCCCAACCATTAGCTGGCGCTGAACTGGGCTGGGCAACTGACACCCGTCAACTTTTTATCGGTAATGGTACCCTAGCAGATGGTGCTCCTATTATTGGTAACACAGAAGTTCTTACTGAATTTTCTGACATCTTGAACTATGCCACTGAATACACCTATAAAGGTGATGCGGCCGGCTACACTGTTCAAACTGGCGCCACAGCAGGCACACCAGTCAGTCAAAGTCTACAACGCAGACTGGACAGTTATGCTGTGATTACAGATTTTGGTGCTACTGGTGATGGTATCACAGATGTCACAGCCGACATCAATCGTGCATTGGATCAGATTTTTTGTCAAGACATCAATCCCTTGGTCCGCCGAAGCATTTTCTTCCCAGCCGGCACATATATTATCACAGACACATTGCTGATTCCGCCTTACTGTAAACTCTACGGCGAAGGATCAGACAGCACAATTATCAGTTTTAATGTTCAACCCTGGACCACTACCATTGGCTATGCCTCGGGTGTGTTGGTTGAAGATGGCGGCGTGTACTACAGAAGTATCGCTATAGTGCCAATTGGTATTGCGATTAGTAATCCCACTTATTGGGGAGTTGAAACACTGCCCGATTACATGTTTAGAACCACAGACAGTCTTCAACAAACTGGTGCCAATATTGGTACTGGTGGTGCATTGCCACCAGGGCATGTGGAAATATCCAGCATCAAGTTTGAAACCAATGTACCTACTAGTGGTGGCTTGGTACAAGGTGCAACAGACTGTGTGTTTGACTGTGTGGCGTTTGAAGGCAACGGAACCCAAGCCACACTTACCACTGCTACTCTTGCCACGGCTGGTGTGAGTTTTGCCAATCAAGGCAGTTATGTTTGTACCAATATTATCTGGAACAATTGTATTTTTACCAAGATGGCCTGGGGAGTGAACACAGACGAAGCAGTGGAAGGAGTCACTGTCAGCAACTGTAGATTTGATACCCTGTTCCAGGGCGTGTATCTTGGTATCATCTCTCCGCCGGTAAATTATGTTGGTCCTACTGGTGTCCGTATAACACAAAACATGTTTGATAATATCTATGGCGAAGGCATTGTTATTGTGAATTGCAGTCTCAATGCCACGGCCTACAACACATTCTACGAGGTTGGAAATAGTTTTAATGGTCAGACCAATCCAGTGACACCTGTGATTGATCTAGATGCAACCAACAATGTCAGCGTTGGGGATATGTTTGAACGCAAAACATCACAATCATCAGACTTGCATCCTCGCATTGCACTGAATAACAAAAACAATATTGCCCTTGGCATGAACGTTAACAATATTGAATTATATCAAAGTAATGCAATAGATTTAACCTTGGCCAATCAGTTGAGCGTAGGCACATACAATCGCATCGCCGGCATACAAGATGTTGTGGCCAACAATGCCACAGCCAACTTGGCCTATGTGAATGGCACCTACATCAGTAGTTTGCGAATGGATTACACCATAGTCCGTGCAGATCTTCGCCGCACGGGTCAAATGGTAGTGGTCAAGGGGCAGGCCGCCACAGGAACAGGATTTGCCTTTACAGATGACTTTGTGGAAAATGGTGCTACTGGAGTCACGCTTACCGCAGTAGCAGATGGTGCCAATGTGAGAATATCGTATACTTCGACCAACACAGTACCAGGCACAATCAACTACTCTATTACCAATCTCGGTTGATGTGGCCTAAAACTTTTGCCGAAAGGCTTGAGAGTTGGACACAACTCCGTAAAAATACCTCCACCGCTGATGTAGAAACAGCACTGCATGCCATCAACTCTTGGTGGTTTCAAACTCCTTGGCGAGCATACCATTTGCACTGGGACGATCGAGCTGTTTGGCCTGATCCCTGGCAATTATTGAGTGACGATCTCTATTGTCCTCTTGCTCGCGGACTAGGAATCCTGTATACTATAACTATGCTAGATCGACCAGATCTGCAGGGTGCTGTGTTGATGGAAGTAGATAGCGACAATTTAGTCCTAGTGAACAAAAAGAAATATATACTGAATTGGGATCCAGAGCAGATGTTAAATATCACTCTAGGACGTTCCAAACCCCACCATAGCATTACGCAAGAGCAAATAAAACAACAAATCGGATAACAATGAAGCAAATTACAGTACAAAAACGCAGTGGACGTCGCGAGCCACTGGCGTTGGAAAAATGGCAAGCACAAATAGCCAAGATTTGTGCAGGCACAGCAGATGTAAGCCAGAGCATGATTGAAATCAAAGCTCAGTTACACTTTTACGATGGTATCACAACTCACGAAATTGACGGTATTACACTTAGAGCCATAGTGGATTTGATTGACGTAGAATCAAACCCAGATGTTGGTCATACAAATTACCAGTACGTAGCGGGAAAACAACGTCTAAGCATGTTGCGTAAAGACGTTTACGGTTCATACGATCCTCCCCACTTGTATGAGATTGTGAAGAAAAACGTAGCCACTGGCTTGTATACTCCTGAACTGTTGGAATGGTACTCAGAGGACGACTGGAACCGTATGAATGACATGATCGATCATGCCAAAGACGAGCAGTATTCTTATGCGGCAGTTGAGCAACTGATTGAAAAGTATCTTGTTCGTAATCGTTCAACAAAGGAAATTTATGAAACTCCACAGGTTAGATACATGGTGGCAGCGGCAACTGTGTTTCACAAAGAAGAACCTAATGCAGCTCGTATGCGTTACATCAAAGAGTATTACCAAGCCGCCAGTGATGGTCTTTTTACTCTTGCTACTCCTGTACTCGCTGGCCTTGGTACTCCTACCAAACAGTTTAGTTCCTGTGTTCTTATTCGTAGCGATGATGATCTCGACTCTATTTTTGCCTCTGGGGAAATGATGGCCAAGTATGCCAGCAAGCGAGCTGGCATTGGCCTGGAGATTGGACGCTTACGTCCGTTAGGCTCGCCCATACGTGGCGGCGAAATCATGCACACCGGCATGATACCATTTTTAAAGAAGTGGTTTGGCGACTTACGCTCGTGCTCACAAGGAGGTATCCGCAATGCAAGTGCTACTGTATTCTATCCTATTTGGCATCTTCAGTTTGATGATCTTATTGTACTTAAGAACAACCAAGGAACAGAAGAAACCCGAGTCCGTCATATGGATTATGGGGTTGTGCTTAGTGCTTTCTTCTGGAGACGATTTAAAAACAAAGAAAACATAACTTTCTTTGATCCCAACGAAGTACCTGAACTGTACGAAGCATTCTATGCCAACACTGAACGCTTTGAGAAACTGTATGTGGAATATGAAAAACGCCAGGACCTGCGCACCAAGACAATGAGTGCAGAAGAAGTGTTCAAATCGGGCATTCTTAAAGAGCGAACAGACACAGGTCGTATCTATCTTGTGTTCATTGACAATGTCATGAACCAAGGTCCGTTTGATACTGAGTATCATACCATTTACCAGAGTAATCTTTGCTGTGAAATTCTCTTACCTACAAAACCGTTTAAGCGCCTGGATGATGATGCAGGGCGAATCGCCCTCTGTACGCTGGGAAGTATTAACTGGGGTGCATTCCGGAATCCTGAAGACATGCGGAGAGCTTGTAGAATTCTGCAGAGATCCTTGTGTAATATCCTTGACTACCAAGACTTCCTGTCAATCCAATCGCAGTTATCAAATGACGAAATCCAGCCGCTTGGTATCGGTATTACTAACTTGGCTTACTGGCATGCCAAGCGAGGACTCCAATATGGTAACAAGGACTCTTTGGCCGAAGTCAAGAGCTGGATGGAACATCAGGCTTTCTACCTTACCGAAGCAACAGTTGAACTTGCTAAGGAGCGGGGCCGTTGCAAAGATTCGGACCGCACCTACTACGGTAAAGGTATATTTCCTTGGGAACGACGTGCCAACGGTGTGAATGAACTTGCTGACTTTACACCTGAACTGAACTGGGAAGGCCTACGTGCTGAGATGCGTAGTTATGGTGTGCGTAATGCTACACTAATGGCCATTGCACCTGTGGAGTCAAGCTCAGTGGTGATCAACTCAACCAACGGTATTGAAATGCCCATGAGCCTGATCTCAGTTAAAGAATCCAAAGCAGGAAGCCTCACACAAGTTGTTCCTGAATATCACAAGTTGAAAAACAAATATCAAATGATGTGGGCGCAAAAGGACTGTGATGGTTATTTGAAAACAGCGGCTGTGTTAGCGGCCTATGTTGATCAGTCAATCTCAACCAACACATTCTACAATCCTGCACACTTTGCTGACCGTAAAGTGCCAACCACCCTGATTGCTCGAAACCTAATGCAAGCACACCACTGGGGATTGAAAACATTCTACTACAGTCTGATCAACAAGGCCGGATCAAAACAAACTGCCGAAGCGGCACCTCTTGAAGTCATTGACTTTGATCTCGAGGGTGAAGACTGCGAAGCTTGCAAGTTATGAACAGCATAGAAAAAATCTGGGCCCGGGCCACCGGGCACTTGATGGGTGAGAGTGATCATGACCGTCCGGATGTGCCTATTCTCACTTTGCGAGAAGCCCGAATAGCCTTGTTTTTCAAAACGTTTTGGGTTATAATACACGTTGTGACCTGTGGTTTCATCATAGCCAACACAATAAGACACTGGAACAATTAGCATGTTAGAAACCTGTTGTGATATATTAGTAGATGCGTACAAACGCAATTGGATAACCAGTAGAGATGGCAATATCTCTATTCGTCACCACGACCGTGATCACTTTTATATCACACCGTCGGGTGTGCGCAAGCAGACCATGCAACCTGATCAGTTTAAAAAGATCAAGTTGGTTGACAATATTAATCCTGTGCCTCCGTTTTTGACAAAAGGTTGGCAGGAAGAATATTACACTGATATCAGTAGTAACCTAAAGCCCAGTGGAGAGATTCCCCTGCACTTTGGACTACAACGAGAAATGGGTCAACACTCAAACGATGTTAGAGTTGTTGTTCATGTGCATCCAACCTATTGCATTGCAGCCATGCATGCGGGTATTGATCTAAGTGCCATTAGCGATAGTTTCCCAGAACTCAATCGTTATACACGAGTTGCACCCAATGTAGGAGATGTGGCACCTATCAGTCAAGAACTTGCCGATGCCTGTCACAGTAATTTGGGCCTGGACCCGGCGGGCAATATCAAATTTGATATTGTGGGAATAAAAGGACATGGAGTTGTGGCCATTGATGTCACACCATGGCGTGCCTATGAGCACATAGAAAGATTAGAACATATTTGCAAGATAGTACTTGCATCAGGAAAATACTAATGTCAAAACAACAATACAATTTAAAAACAAAAACAGACTATCTCAGTAGAAAGATGTTCTTGGACCCAGCAGGCCCAGTAACAGTTCAGCGATTTGAAGAAGTCAAGTACAACAAACTGGTCAAGTACGAACAAGAAGCACGTGGTTTCTTTTGGGTACCAGAAGAAATCTCCCTGACCAAAGACGCACAAGATTTCAAAGATGCCAGTGACACAGTCAAGCATATCTTTACATCAAACTTACTGCGTCAAACAGCCTTGGACAGTTTGCAAGGACGTGGCCCAAGTCAGATTTTTACACCTGTGTGTAGTATTCCTGAGCTGGAAGCGTTGGTGTACAATTGGACATTCTTTGAAACCAACATTCACTCACGCAGTTACAGTCACATTATTCGCAACATCTACAACGTGCCCAAGGATGTGTTCAACACAATTCACGACACACAAGAGATTGTGGACATGGCAAGTAGTGTCGGAGATCACTATGATCAATTACACATGATCAATTGTCATAAAGAGTTAGGATCGCAGTACAGCGAAGAAGCACATATCCGAGCCATCTGGCTAGCACTCAATGCCAGTTACGCATTAGAAGCATTCCGCTTCATGGTTAGCTTTGCCACAAGCCTGGCCATGGTTGAGAACAAGATTTTTATCGGCAATGGCAATATCATTCAATTGATCCTGCAAGATGAAATGCTACACAAAGAGTGGACTGGATGGTTGATCAATCAAGTGGTCAAAGAAGACCCTCGTTTTGCCGCTGTCAAGGCCGAGTGTGAGGCAGAAGTATATCAAATGTACCTAGATGTTATCCGTGAAGAAAAAGCCTGGGCGGACTATTTGTTCAACAAAGGACCAGTGATTGGGCTTAACGCAAACATTCTCAAAGACTTTGTGGACTTCACTGCATTTAATGCACTCAAAGAGATCGGTATCAAGTACGCAGAAGAACACCCACGCTCTACACCCATACCTTGGTTTACCAAACACGTGGACACCAGCAAGAAACAAACTGCACTTCAAGAGAACGAGTCGACTAACTATGTTATTGGCGTCATGAGCGACTCAATTGATTACGAGGAACTACCAGAACTATGAGAAATTTTATCAACATAATAGAAAATGTACAAGGCATCACTGACACTTGGTTCGCTGATGGGTTTAACACTTTTAAAAATCCGGATAAAATTGAAAAATATGAAATTGCGCAAAAGCCTGGCGAACTGACTCATCTTGAAAATCCAGACCCTGTACCTTACAAACCTGGTGATTACATCATGACCGGTCCCAACAACGAACAGTATGTGTTGAGTCCTGCCAAATTCAAAAGTCTTAAGGACGATTTGGGCGGCGGCCGTTGCCAACCAAAGAAAATTCCAAAGGTTGCCAAGCTGGCCGATCATGATGGCTTTGTCACTGTGGATTGGGGTAGTGGTCCGCAAAAATTATTTTACACTGCTGGCAATGACTATATTGTCAAGCACGGCCCTGGCGACTATGGTGTTGTTAAGACAGATATCTTTGCCAAGTCCTACGACAGATCAAATGAAGGAAAATAAAATGAAAGCCATTGTATGGAGCAAATATCATTGCCCTTACTGCGATCAGGCCAAGGCCTTGCTCAAGCAGAAGGGCATTGAGTTTGAAGAAAAGAAAATTGGTGATGGATACACCAAAGAAGAACTATTAGAAGCAGTACCTAATGCTCGTACTGTACCACAGATTTTTTTAGACGGTCAGTTGATAGGCGGATTTACAGAACTCAAGACAAAACTTACAGAAAGCAAATAATGGAATCTAACAAAGTATACACATTCAAACTCAATTCAGGTGAAGAACTCATTGCCAAGGTCGTTGTTGTACATGATGATCACACTGTGACAATTGAAAATCCTGTGAGTGTGGCGCCTGGACCACAGGGCATGGGACTAGTACCGTCAATGTTTACCGCAGATCCTGACGCAGAAATCAAGCTAAATACCGATAGTGTATCCATCTATGCACTGACAGATGAAAACGTGCGCATGAAATACATTGAGGCCACAACTGGTATCAAAATACCAGATAAAAAACTAATTCTAGGATAATATGCCAGCAGTACAAAGAGACGGCGATGCAAATGCAGGCGGCGGTGTAGCTTCAGGGGGAGAACCGACGGTGCGTATCAATGGTCGTCCTGTAATGACTCCTGGTCAAAGTGTCACGCCCCACCCGCCGTATCCACGTAAAGGTCGTAATGGTCACAACAATGGCAGTCAGGCCACTGCTGGCGGAAGTGCATCAGTCAGAGCCGGGGGCAAGCCTGTTATTGTAACCGGTGATGCAGACACTTGCGGACATGCTCGTGCTGGCGGTTCAGACAATGTAAGGGCAGGATAATGCCCAGTGTATTAACACCACTGCAATTGACTGCGGCGGCATCCATGTTGGGTAACACAGGGTTGCGTGGATTTCCAGCGGCACTGCAAACTGCTATTACCACATTCAACGCTACCACAGTGATTGCTAATTTTATTGCTGCAGTAAACTTTTACAAGTCGCAGTCGTTTGCAACATCAAGCACGTTGACTAGTTTGTTGAGTATTGGTAGTACAGTATGTCCAGCTCTGGGAAACAGCATACCGGCCAGCCCAGTAGGCACATACACGTATCTCAATAGCGAATACCTGGTCAACTATCTTGACCCAGTTGACGGATCAACCATTGACCCTAGTGGGTTTTCTAATCTGATTGAACAAACCTGTGCCGCTTACCTTGGCAACGGAGACTATGGTCGATTCAGTCAGGGTTTCATAGCTGTGCAAGGTTACATTGCCAGCACCAATCAGTACATCAATTCAGCAGTGAATGCCAATCAATTTCTTGGTCCAACATTTACCAACATGGATTCCTTGACCACTGCAGGAATCAGTAGTGTAAACAGCGACCTTGAAACATTTGGTGTGGACTTGGCCAAGCAAGGTAACCTTGTGAATCTTCAAAACCTTGATCTTTATGGCACCCCTGCAGCACTGGTTCAACAGATATCTCGCCTGGCCGGAGTGAGCAGACAAGCTGTGCCTGCTTTACAATCGGCTCTGGCTGCGGTGGGACTCACAGACAGTGATATTGAAAATATTGTGACAGACAATCGTGTGGGTCTCAATAGACCCAATGGCCTCAGTCAAAACGACTTTGATCGCATACAAAAAAATGTCTACCTAGCATTGTCGTTGGTGTCTAGTGATGATCTAGCTCAAATTTTGTCAATCCTGAACGTGACCACTCCTAACATAACCAACCTGACACAGTTATTGGATCCGGTCAAGATGTTTCCGTTGAGTTATCCCACCATGCTGACTACCACGCCCACAGGTTCTGTGCCCATATTTGGCGCAGGTGGCAGTGTAAATTCCAGCATCACACCCATTGTGAATTCATATCTGCCCACAGCGTCAGGCTGTGATGAACTGGGCAAAATTATTCCGCCTGCTGATGCAGTGGCCAACAAGGCCATTGAAGTGGGTCTGAAACAAATCAACAACATTGCCACAACCACCCTGCCTGAACTGGCCAATGCAATACTGGGCACAGTAGATCGAGAGTGGGATCCAACGCAAGAATATCTAGCCAATGATGTGGTCAAGGTAGACTCAGGTGCGGCACCCACATTCTACCGAGCCAAATCACCTGGCTGTACACCCGGCAATTTTGAAGTGCCAGCCGGGGTTGATATCACAGACACCAACTACTGGGCAGAAACCACACTGGGTGGTCTCAGTACCATGGCCGATTTGCCATTGATACAAGCACAGACTACACCGGTGCCCGCTAGTGTGACGCAATTTTTTGCAACCGAAGTGGCCACAGGCACAGGACCATGCGGAGTGCTTACCACATACGATGTGCTGGGCCTGGCCTTGGACAGCAATGACTTTGCCACAAGACTAAACACAGCCACCACAGCAATTAATACATTGCAAGGTGCAGGTAGTCTTGCTACACTAAACACAGCCTACACCAACATCCTGTTGGCCGCTAATGATGCCGCAGTGATAACACAAATTGCCAATGCTAATGCGGCCATTGCCGCACTCAGTGCCAATCCCAATGTGACTACTCTGAACACAGCATGGACCTACATGGCCAACTTGATGAACATCAGTGCCAAGTACACAAGCCAAGCCGGAGTTGATTATTTCTTGTTGCAAGCAGGCGATACAAACAGCACCAAAAGTTTTGTACAAAATTTACCGCAATATGGTTTGCTCACAGCCTCGGGTGATGCCGCACAGTTTCTAGAAAATCTAGCAGACACCGCAACACTGGGTGGCCAGGCAATTGTTGGTACCATGAGAGAAGGTCGCAACCAGGAACGATTAAATGCCGGCGGATTATACAACAACACTCAGACGCCCAGCGATGCTGTGGTAGCACCAATTCCAGTAATACTCCCAGTTAACTCATAAAACGGCTAGATTGAGGTTGATTTTGTGTTGACTTAGTACAAACACTGCTATATAATTGTGGATGACGAAAGTCATTCTACTTTTAAAAGGAAAAACTAAATGAAAAAATTTGCAATTGCAACCATGATCGCTCTTGTAGCCTCCGCAGCCTCTGCACTGGAAGTTGGTGTTACCACTGCCCGTGACTATGCTAGTACTGACCGCAACGCCACTGGTGTTACTATTGGTGAAAAGTTTGGTGCTGTAACATTGACTGCTGGCTTTGATCGCTCTACCCAGGGCGCCAACGATCAAGATCGTTTCAGCCTAGTTGCTGGTTATAATGTTGCCAAACTGGGCCCTGTAAGTGTTGCAGTCAAAGGTGGTGCCGCTTATCTTAACAACCAAACTGGTCAAGACGGCTACGCCGCATTGGTTGGCGTTGGTGCCAGCTTGCCAATCAACAAGAACATGGCATTGACAGTGGACGCTACTCGCCAATATGGTCAAGACCGTGTGAACAGTTTTGACGGCAATCGTGTCACAGCTGGCGTTAAGTATAGTTTCTAAAAAGTAATACTTTAGTACTACAAAAGCCCTACTGTTAGTAGGGCTTTTTTTATGGTTGACCAATAATTGCCCTTTTGCTATAATTAGAACATGAAAACAAAAAAGGAAAAGAAAATGACAAAAACCAAAAAGCCAACCCTGGGCGAACTGTTCCGCAAGCGACTGGGGCTCAAACCAACCCTGCATCAGTTGCTAATGCGACGTTTGAATGGTTGACCAGAAATTCCCAATTTGCTACAATATACACATACAGTAACAAAACAGGAGTCCAAGATGGAAAAACTCAGCACTATTCAGCAAATCAATTCTGCTATTATGTTTGGTAATCTCTCTAACGTGGAACTCAACAGCATTGTTGATGCTGTGAAGTTTGCTCGTACCCAGTTGACCAAGCAAAACAGACGAGCATTCCAGCCTGGTGACTCTGTTAAGTTCACCAGCAACCGCAACGGCTTGACTTATGTTGGCACCGTGCGTAAAGTCAAAATTAAATTTGTTCTTGTAAGCACCAATGCTGGTGTGTATAATGTTCCTGCCAACATGTTGGAGGCCGCATGATACCACTTTATGAAGTTTGGGTTGCCACAGGTGAGCCCACATTGAGCCCAGGGTTCAACGGATACAGTTCTTGGGCTCCTGCTTATTACGGAGATTATGAACGTGTTCGTTTGCCACTGGCCTGGGCCAAAGGTTATGCAGAGCGTCTCAGCAAAAAAGTTAAACGTCCTGTAGAAGTGCGTAATCGAAATCACAAGGTACGAGCTACCTTTAATGAGGTAGCAGTATGAACTTCCGTTCTTGGTGCAGAGAAAAGTGGTACGAGCATATTGATGAGTTAATCAGTTATGGACTCGAACCACAATTCACCGCACAAGAATATTTTAATCGATATAAATTTTGGCTCAAACGTGAATTTAAACATCATCAAGGAGTGAAGTGATGGGTCTCGATATGTATGCATATACCGCCGCCAAGGCAGGTCAGCAAAATGAATTTTACGAAGGCGCAGTATGGGACCAAGAATTAAAAGAGTCTGTTAACGCCGCAGTAACCAAGCCACGTGAACTTGCCTACTGGCGTAAACATGCTAACCTGCATGGTTGGATGCATCGCTTGTGGGAATCAAAAGGCAACAAAGGTGATTTTAACGGTGACGAACTAGAACTTACCTGGGAGGATCTAGATGAACTGGAACGTGCAATAACGCACAACCAACTGCCTGTCACACGAGGCTTCTTCTTTGGTGATGGTGCAGATGACTACTACAAAGAACAAGATCTTGAATTCATCAAGAATGCCCGAGCAGAATTGTTCTTGGGTTTAAAAGTGTTTTATAACTCTTCATGGTAACCACTTAAATATATGAATGAAACCAACTTCTCAAACGAAAGGTTTGACAGCATAGTGGCAGCAGGATGGATCCGTGATCTAGAAAGTTCGGACAGTCGCATACACAAAGAAAAAACAATTGAAAAAGCATTGATGGCCGCCAAGTTGGGCAGTGCCGATGCACAATGTTTTCTCTTTAACTGCTACCAGGCTTACAATCCTTTCTACACTTTTAACATCCGTCAGGTGCCTGAAACTTCAGGCCTGACTGATAGGCCCAACCCTTGGACAAAATTTTGGGCCTTGCTAGAAGCTCTGCGCACACGATACATCACAGGCAATCGTGCTCGTGAAAGTGTGGAATCAATGAGTCAAGAATTTAATTCAGATGAGTGGAACAACTTGGCCCGACGTGTGTTGATCAAGGACCTGCGTTGTGGCATCAGTGAAAAGACCTTGAACAAAGTACTGGGCAAGACAGAGTACAAGATTCCTGTGTTTACTTGTCAACTGGCGCAAGACTCCACTGACCAACCCAAGAAGCTCAAAGGCATCAAACGCCTGGAAGTCAAATTAGACGGTGTGCGTGTGCTGGCAGTGGTTGACGGCGACAATGTTACCTTGTTCAGTCGCAATGGCAAAGAGTTTGAAAACTTTCCGCAGATTGCTGACGCCATCGAAGATGCTCGCAAGCACTTTCAATATGGCCGTGGCACAGGTGGGCGTTTTGTACTAGATGGTGAGATTGTGGGTGAGAGTTTCCAGAAGCTCATGAAGCAAGCACATCGCAAGAGCGATGCCCGAACCGATGGCATGGTGTATCATATTTTTGATATCATTCCTTTGGATGCATTGCAAGAGGGACATTGCAACATACAACAATACAAACGCATTGAATGGATTGACAGCGCCCGAGATCGTCTGTTAGAAACACCTTGCCTGCGCATCATGAACGGCTTGGAAGTGGATTTGGACACAGCCGAAGGCCATGACATCATGAACCGTTTTGCTCAAGACGCTGTGGCCGAAGGCTTTGAAGGCATCATGATCAAGAACATGGAAGCACCCTATGAGTGCAAACGTTCGGACTCGTGGATGAAATGGAAACCCACTATCAGTGTTGATCTCAATATAGTGGGTTTTGAAGAAGGAACTGGTCGCAATGCGGGCCGGTTGGGTGCTATAATATGTGAAGGAGAAGACAATGACCGTAGAATTTGCGTTAATGTTGGTACTGGCTTTAGTGATGCTCTTCGTGATGAGTATTGGACCAGTAGGGATCAGTTACTTGGTCACTTGGTGGAAGTCCAGGCAGACGCAGTCACCCAAAACCAAGACGGAACATACTCCTTGAGATTCCCGCGCTTTTTGCGCTTTCGCGATTTCGAAGCAGGAGATAAAGTATGAAAATTGGATTAAGTTACAGTCGTTGTGTGCGCGACATTGTGGAAGGCACAGTTGATATCCGCGATGTCTTGGTCATTGTTGCTCGCACTGACTTTGATCCGCATGATGATAAACAATGGCAGGGAATCTGGCTAGGCTATCATGGCAGTGGCCTGGGACTGAGCAATCCCGAATGGTCTCGCTATTCTGCCGAGGACGAAGTCAAGTTCCGTGACATTAGTAAAGAACTTTGGGACATGGGCAAACTACACCAGCCTCGTAAGTTTGGCGCACACCCTCACCGACTGCCTTACTACTGGCTTGAGACTGTGGTATCAGATGAAGATCTAGAACACTCACCTGTGATCAAAGATGCCTGGGACAAATTTAAAATGGTTTCTGGCCTCCGAGGCACACCCTTGAAAGCACACAATGAGTAAACGAGTAGGACCTATTACGCTGGACAGCGACGCCGCTGATCGTATCACTGTGCTGAATTTGATGGAGTA
>Ga0315909_10002766_pt1 | contig 22131 bp, 28 predicted proteins | sample LakEriMetagenome_11_FD_203527 | JGI IMG/M metagenome (GOLD analysis project Ga0315909, IMG submission 203527) | Freshwater fungal communities from buoy surface, Lake Erie, Ohio, United States - Buoy 2 MA125 | ecosystem: Environmental > Aquatic > Freshwater > Lake | place: USA: Lake Erie, Ohio...
GTGTTTAAAGCGAGTGTCTTTGGTCTTGGCTCGGTGAGCCTGACCTGCGGCGGTGGCCTTGCGGGTCTGCTCTTGGTCCCTGATCATCTTGTCGCTTTTACCAAAGGGACTGTCCTCACGGATGTTGAAAGCGTTGGGCAGGGGCCAGAGTCGTTCGTCTATTTTCATTTCATTACCTCATTTCTCATGGAGTTTGCTCGTGCGATGTAAACAGGGTGCACTCGCCGGTTCAGTAGTTGGGCTTCGTCAAGTGCGCGTTCGATGGGCACGGCTTGCAGGGAGTCCCACTTGTCGGTGTTGATCAGTGCTTGGCATGCAGACATACCACCACGCAAGATGCGTACACCCACGTCATCACCGCCAACGTCAGGGTCAAGCTCAGACGCTACACCAATGGTCGCCAGCATCACGGCCAACTCTTCAAGCAGGTCAGCGCACGGCTCACCATCTTGCATCATGTACAGCCTGATCTTGCGGGTGGTTAAGTCATCGGCCAGCTTCTTCTGCGCCATCGCACGGGCCACAGGGTTCAAGGCCGTGTTCTTGCTGACGTACTTGACTCTCATGCCATTATCCAGAAAGCAATCAACAGGCCAAAGCCTATAACGATCGTCATGTAGATCACGTACAGGCAGATGGTTTGCAGTGTGTCCCAGTCATTCATGGTTCTTCTCCTTGTTTAAATACCATTTCCATCTGCGCTTCTTGGCAATCATAAGCAAGGCTTCTCTGATGAAGTCCTCTACCGACACACCAAGTTTTTTGCATATGTCGTATTCGATTCTTGACATGATGACTTTTCCCACCTTTTCCTTGCCACGAACTTTACGGACGATCATGTGTTCCCCCTTGATCGGATGGCTCCAGCACATTCGGCTGGTTGCATACCAACACCCCGCGCTTGAAACGCATCACACAACTTTGCACACGCCTCACGCTCGTCAGCAACGGCTTTGGTCAGCCGTGCCACTTCGTCCATCAGGTCGTTGTTGAGCGACACCAAGCGGCGCAGTTCGGCGGCAATGTAGGGGGCTAGGTACAGTTTTGCGTTCACCGGGTCTTCCAACTGATCAGCCAGTCGTTCGGCTTCTGTTTGTGTGGTCATTTCTTCTCCTTGAGTTTGGCTTCTGCCCACTGAGCGCCCTTCAAGAACGCAACGTCTCCAAAGTGCGTGTCCGGCAGTTCATCCCAGCTCAGCCCAAGCTCACGGGCGTTCTCTGCCTTCTTGTCGAGGGCTTGCTCCACTGCGCGGCCAGCGTCATAGCCGTAGTTCCACCCCATCTCAACCAGATCAAGCTGGGCCTCGCTGTAATACTCGGTGCGTGGTACGCCATGCTCCAGCACGTTGCCGTTCTTCCACTGCTCAAAGCTGCGGTAGATGTCTGTCAGTGGCTCCTGCTCTGCCAGTGCTTCTCGCAGGGCATCACGCACCTCCAATGGCCGAATGATTGCGCCAAGTTCACAAAATTCATCAAGCGCATCCAGCGCCAGCTTCATTGCTTCTTTGCTCATCTCACCACCCCCACCACAACAGCCAACACACCAGCACCCACAGAGCCAAGGACGATGCCAAGGGCCAGTGCTGCCCAATACTTCATCGTCTTGCGCCAAGCAGAGGGGGCTTGGTGAATCCAAAACGCAGGGATGCGCTTGCCCACCTTGGCGGGGCTGATGTTGAAATGCTCCAACTCAAATTGTTCTCTTGATGTCATGCTTCCCTCGCTTTCAGCATTTCGTCGGCCAAGTCATAGGCCCAGAGAGTTACCCGCGCAGAGTCCTTTGGTGCACGGGCGAAATCAAATCCGGCGTCGTCTTGGCGCATCATCAATCCCTGCATCGCCTTGGCCGCAAAGTAATCGCGCAGGGTCATTCCTTCGTCTTGGTATCGGCACTCAGCGGATGGGTGAAGACCCGGAAACGCTGGGCCGCCTGTGTTTGTGTTACTCATTTCTTTCTCCGATCACAGTATTTGTTGATTTCCTTGATGGCCCGTGGCTCGTTGCCGTCAAACCACCACGCCGTGCATTGCTTAAAGATTTCAGGCTCAGTCATCAGCGCCCGGTCACGCCCCTCGACGTAGCCCTGCTCGTAGCCTTTGGTAAAAGCGTTCTCCATCATCCCGTAGCCAATCACGATGGACAGCACCAGCCAGATTGCGGCGACGTACTTCATAGGTTGCCGCCCTTCTTCTTGGGGCACGGCCACTGCTCCATCAATGTATACGTCACAAGCAAAGCCGCGCTCATGTGCCTGTTGGATGGATTGGTACGCAGATACTGGGTGACCATGTCTCTTACTTGGCCTAGCGTCACGCTCTCTGGAGCGCAGTGGTAATCACCCGAACCAAGATCGGAAACCCCAGCGATGTATCCCATACCGAGATACACGCGGTCTGGGTCGTTGAGTCGCTCAAACAAGTCATTGCCTGTGTAGAAGCCAGCTGATGCCGCTGTGCTCACCGTGAGCAGTGCGGTCGAGATGAAACGTTTCATGTTTTCTCCTGTGCGGGGACCACCCCCGAACTCGAATATACATGAAAGTGTAGGAATGTGAAGATAATTGTAGCTATCGGTTTCCCGAAATTGATAGCCAGAAACTATGACGCAGCGAATCGCCAGTCGGTTTCATCCCAGTTGCCCTTGCCGTGGTTGCAGTCATGGCAAAGAACCTGCAAGTTGTTCAGGTCGAGGGCGAGGCTTGGCCACTTTTTTCTTGGCTTGATGTGGTCCACGTTCATCACCGCGCCATCGGCCGGAGTAGCGCCGCAGCACTGACACCTTGCCCCGTATTTCTTCAGAGCCTCCATGCGCAGCTTACGCCAAGCATAGGTGGATAGGAAGGCATCAGAAGTTACGCCGGTGCTGGGTCTGGCTTTTCTGCTTTTCACTGGCCTAGGCGACCTATCGTGCATCCTGATCTGCCGCTTGAGGGCCAGAGCCGCTTTCTGCTGCGCTTTGCTTACCCGCGCACTTGAAACCACGGCCGGCGCAGCAGCAGCCTTCGCCTCTTTTCTCTTCTTCCGATCTTCCGCCAGCAGCCGCTCCCTTTCCATCCGCTGATTCGCCCTGACTCGCGCAATGAAGTTCTGCCGCTGCTCTGGAGTAGCGTTCTTCCAGACATCTGATGAGTAAAGATCGTCAGTCATGTTCACATTCTTGGTGGGTGCTAGGTTCGGCTGGGCAAGACTCTGCCTAGGGGAGAGGTTGTCTCCACCTAGGCGCTTTCCACATTCCCGGAGCCGTAGCTGAGTATTCCGTGTGGAGTGGCATCAGTCCGGCCTGTGCCACCTCTGAATGCTTTCCGTCGCTTGGCAACGTCTACCCCGGCCATTCAGACCTGCCCCTACCCGAAAGACTTGAACTCGCGGTTAAAGAACAGGTGCTCCCCCGGTTGCGCCACGATAACTTCTTTGCGCTCTCGCCCCAGATCAGAACGTTGTAGGGTTGGTGCACTCTGGACTATCCCAATGGAACCTCCTCCAGCTACCCCATGCCAACCCAAAACCCGATAGACCTCTGAGACAAGGTGGCGGCACAAAGCAAAAAACCCATTGGTGAACGAGCTTTAGGCTTGGTTGCCGCATAAGGGCCTGCTGTAACAGGACACCCCAGCTTTGACGAAGCCCGCTCACCAATGGGTTTGCAGGTGCGTTTTACAGAACTACAACGGGTTACCAGTCCGTCGATGTGGTTATTGTAGCACCAGAATAAATTGGCTTGTCAAGTACCCATGAAAAAAAGGGGCATCCCGAAAGACACCCCTTTGAAAGCAACTTAACCAACGGAGAATGCAGCATGAAACAACTGCACCGCCAGTTTACCCGCAAGCACGCAGCACTGCAATCGCTTCGGCCTCACTGATCACTACATGCAGGTTATTACCGGGCCACTCGTCGTGAAACTTCTGCTCGGCATCAGTCAGCCGTCGCGCCGATGGCGGCTTAGCACCGTCCTTCACTTCCATCAGCAGGGTCTGTCCCTTGTGCCACACCAGTAGATCGAACCGGCCCTCGTCGTTGATCTGCCGCACGAATGCGCCCTCAGCCTCCATCGCTTTGATGATTGACCTCTCGTTTGCGTCTCGTCGGGCTGCGGTTCTCACTATCGGTTTCCCATTTTCGATAGCGAAAATCAATCGCTGATCTGGATTATGTGTGCTACATTACTTGTTCACCTAGCACCGAGCATACGGAGCGGGTAGGTAACCAGAGTCTAAGTCATGAATGTTATCCGGTGGCAACACCACTTGGCTCGTTGCGGTGTGGACAGGCTCGGACGGGCAAGGCGTACAGAGGACGGGCAAGGACCGGTTGGGCGAGGGCTGTTTACAGCGGGATCACCTTTCCATGAGAGGTGATTTCGGTGGCAACACCAGCTGGCACGCCGGGGACCGGAAGGGTATGTTCGGGCGGGGCCGGGTAAGGTCCGGAGAGACGGGGCTAGGCGAGGTCGGGCAAGGGCTGTTAACAGCGTTATGAGTCTTCACTGAGGGCTCATCTCGGTGGCAACACCAAGCGGTCGGGAACGCCGTGGACAGGCGGGGCAAAGCGATGCACGGCCGGGTCAGGAAGGACAGGGCGCGGCGAGGTTTGGCAAGGGCTGTTAACAGCGTCATGAATCTTCTCTGAGGATTCATTTCGGTGGCAACACCAAAGGGCTTGGAGTAGTCAGGCATGGCCGGGTAAAGCGGGTCACGGTGGGGCTAGGCTGGGCGGGGCAAGGGCTAATGTAGCGGGATGACTCTTCACTGAGGGGTCATTTCGATGCAAATGTGCATCACATAACCAAGGAGAAATCATGAAAACGGTGTCAGTAAAAATTACAGGTAAAGCAGCTCTTCTCATGCACTCGGATCGCTTCGCAAACCCGCTCGATCCCTTGACCAAAGCGCACAAGGAGTTGACCAGCAAGCGCAAGAAGACCGACGACGACCACATCGCCATCGCACGCGGCGAGTTCATTGGCGGATGCTATTGGAAGAAGGATCGCGGCTTCTTCTTGCCAGCGCAGAACTTGGACGCATGCCTGATCGCAGCAGCCAAGTTGCAAAAGCTCGGCGTGAAGTTCAAGCAGGGCGTGACAGTGCTTGAGGATGAGCTGGTGTTCGAAGGCTACGAAAACAAAACCCCCGAGCAGCTTTGGGATGATCCAGATTTTGTTGACTGCCGTGGCGTAAAAGTTGGCACCGCAAAGATCATGCGCTACCGCCCCATCTTCCGTAACTGGAGCCTGCGTGCAAGCATCATGGTCAACGAGGACGTGGTGAACGTCAACGAAGTTCAGAAGGCCGTGCAAGATGCTGGCGCTTTGATTGGTCTTGGCGACTACCGCCCACGCTTCGGACGCTTCAACGTGGAGTTCGTATGAGCAACGAGACATTTCTGTTTCCAGCTTGGAAGCAGGCCGTCAAAGACCTGCTCGACGAAGGGCTCACCTACGGCAGCGTTATCAGCAGAAAGCGCATCGCCGAGATGTGTCAAGTCCAACCACCAGTGAGCATTGAAGATGTTCGACGCCATGATCTTGAACTGCTTCAGTGCATTACCGAGATCAAGGAAACATTGTTGACCGCTCACTGCATGCTGATGGTGGCCGACCACAAAGGATCGTTTGTCATCATCGCCCCCGAGTCACAGACCGAGTACGCCATCAGCTCCGGGGTGAAGGCGATTGGCCGTGAGGTGAGACGCATGGCCATGAGCGTGAGCTTCACAAAGACCAGCCTACTGTCAGCGCCAGAGCGAGCAAAGAACGCAGACGCTCAGGCAAAGATTTCTATGCTGGCCGGGATGATGAAGCTGAAGAACCAAGAACTGCAAAGCTTGACGGAGAAGAAAAATGAAACTCACCAATAAGCACAACCTGCCAGAGACCATCGTCAACGTCATCAAGCGCCCTACCTATTCCAAGGGCAAGGCCAACATGTCGGTGACCGAACTGCTCAACAGCCCACGCATCGTCCAGCTCAAGCGCAAGCACTGGGATGACCTCACCGAGGACGCATCAGACATGGTCTGGTCCATCTTTGGCACGGCCATTCACGGCGTCTTGGAGCACGGCAAGGACGACCACCACGTCGTTGAAGAGCGAGTCCACGCAACCATCGGCGGTATGAGCGTCAGCGGTGCCATGGACCTGCAAGAGATCGAAGAAGACGGCATCATCCTGTCGGACTACAAGACCACCTCGGCATGGGCTGTGATGAACGAGAAGCAGGACTGGCACAACCAGCTCAACACCTACGCCTACTTGGTCGAACTGGTCAAGAAGGTGCCGGTCAAGAAGCTGCAGATCGTGGCCATCATCCGCGACTGGTCCCGCCGGGATGCAGCCACCCGTGACGGCTACCCACAAGCCCCCATCACTGTGATCGACATCCCACTGTGGCCGTTTGCCGACCGCGAGCAGTTCATCAAAGCTCGCATCGAAAAGCACGAGTGGGCTTTGTTCGACATGGAGACTGGTGACGAGCCGCCCGAGTGCACACCAGATGAGATGTGGGAGAAGCCAACCACCTACGCCCTGAAGAAGGACGGCAACATCCGGGCCAAGAGCGTGCACGAGAACCGGCCGGCTGCGGAAGACGCATTGCAGATCGCTGAGTCCAAGGCCAAGAAAGGGGAGAAGTTCCTCATCGAGGTCCGCGAAGGTGGCCGCACCCGCTGCGAAAACTTCTGCCAAGTGTCCGAGTTCTGTGGCCAACACAAAGCCTACCTTGCATCGAAGGAGGTTCAATGAGCCAGTACATGGTTTGTGTGGCCAACACCACAGCGCCGAGCGTTATTCATCCCACGATCCATGAAGCCATGCGTGAAGCAGAACGCTTGTCTTTACTGACCCCAAACATTCAGCGAAAGATTTATGTGCTGAAGATTGAATGCAGCCTCTTACCCAAAACCCATCACGTCTGGCAGCTCGAGGCTGCGCAGCCTGACGTGCAATCCGAGAAGGAAATCTGAAATGTCACAACGAGTTTATTTGGTTAAAGGTGGCGATCAAGTTCGCTTGGTCAAAGCATCCACCAAGGCACAGGCCGTCGGCTTCGTGGCCCGCAACATGTTCTCGGCCAGTGTCGCCAAGCAGGACGAACTGATCGAAGCACTGACCAGCGGCAAGACCGTAGAGATCGCGCAAGAAGAGCCAGCAACGGCCAGCGCAGAGTAACACCAAGGAGAATGCTTCATGTGGCCATTCGTAATCGGCGTCGTGCTCGTAGCAGCATGGCTCAATCACATCATCACCTGTTTCAGCGATGGCCTCTGGGGCTTTCTCATCGCAGGTGCCATCTTCTTCCCAGTCGGGATCATCCACGGCATTTGGCTGTGGTTCTAAAAGGAATATCGCAATGAAAGAAATTGCATCAGCACTGGTCAAGGCACAGAAAGCCTTTGGCCCCGCACTGAAGTCGAGCACCAACCCTCACTTCCGCAACCGCTACGCCGATCTGTCGGCCTGCGTCGAGGCTGTCATCGACGGCCTGAACGACAACGGCATCGCCATGATTCAGAAAACCTTCGAGCACACAGACGGTGTTGTTGTTGAAACCGTGTTCTTGCATGAGTCCGGCGAGATGCTGGAAGCTGGCCGACTGTTCGTCCCCGCCAGTAAGGTCGATGCTCAGGGCTTCGGCTCGGCACTGACCTACGCACGTCGCTACAGCCTGATGGCAGCCTGCGGCATTGCACCAGAGGACGATGACGCTAACGCAGCCACGAAGGCACCACGCCAAGCAGCGCCCGCACCCAAGGCAGCCCCCAAGCCAGCAGCCAAAGCTCCCGAGTCGATGGAAGGCCGCGATGGCCCATGGCAGCTCAAGGTTACAGCCGACAAGAGTGTCAGTGCTGAGGACTGGGGCCAGCTCGTTGTCGATGCCGCCTCCATGGCGCTGGAGAATGCCGGTTCACAAGAAGACGTGATGAACATCTTCAAGGTTAACCGCAACATCTTTGACCGGATGAAGGTGGACGCAACAGCTCACTATGAACAAGTCATGGAGCATTTCAAACAGGCTAAGGCCAAACACAAGAAAGACTGACATGGAATACCCAAACAGCGGCGCACTATTTCCCCGCGAGAAACGTAACGAAAAATCCCCCGAGTGGGGTGGCGAGATCATCATGGAGAAGTCCCTGATCAAGCAGCTCATGGAAGAGTCAGATGGCGATGGCGTGCTGATCAAGATCAGCGGCTGGGTCCGCCAAGGCAGTCGCGGCGAGTTCATCAGCCTGAAGTACGACAGCTTCAAGCCACAGCCACGGGAGCGCCAGATCGACGAGCCCACACGACGTGCGCCACCGCCTGACCTGAGCGACGAAGATTTGCCTTTTTGATGTTGTGCCGAAAGCGGGTGCCAAGCATCCGCCAGTAGGCTTCTTTTTGAAAGACCGACATGGAAACATTGAACTTCGAAGCCGTCAAGATTGCGATGAAGCAAGACAAGACGGGCCACATCCTGACGCTCAACGTCCACCCCGACGAGGTTCCTGAGCCGCTGTTCCGAGACTATGTGGGCGCACGTTATCAGGTGGTCATGGTTCGTATCGGTGAGGACAACAAGCCGATGGTCCGCGAGCAGCAGCTGGCCCCCGACTACGTGCGCATGGCAGCGATGCTGTGCCGCGACAAAAGCTTTCACCTGTTCTTGGTGGACAGCGGCCACACGTTTGAGGACACCGAAGCTGCTGCGACGGAATGGCTAAAGGAATGGCTAGGCGTTACATCCCGAGCAGACATCCCCGCCAGCGCCAGCGCTACCAAGAAATTGCTTTCACTTTATGAGGAGTTCCAAGTATGGAAACGAAACGTTTGATCCCCTACTCCGTGCACTTGCGCGAAGACATCCACGCCCAGCTGCGGGCGGTAGCTAAGGGCCGCAAGGCTGCAGCCATGGTGCGCGACGCCATCACCATGATCGTCGAAGGCAAAGGCGAGTTTGAGTCCGGCTACCAGAAGGCAGTCAACGACATCACCAAGCTGATCGCTGCCGACGCATGGGCATCCAACATTGCCGTCAAAGGCCAGACCATTTCCAGTGGCTTGATCGAGGACATCAACGAGCTGGCCAAGAAGTACGCAAAGGCTGAGTGATGACTAAAGACGACATCATCCGCATGGCGCGGGAGGCTGGAGCCATGTTTGACCACATGACATGGGTTGAGCGTGATCTCGCGCCTGTCTTTGAACGCTTCGCCGCCCTAGTCGCAGCCACCGAGCGTGAGGCGTGCGCACAAACTTGCGAGCAAGCTGGCATAGACGGTTACGGCACACTGGCTGCTGCCGCCTTGATCCGAAAGAGGAGTGAAGCATGACACCCAACACCTTGTACTACCAGATGCTGGCCGAAGACCGGGACGCCGAGGAGATCGACGACGCCGTTGACGACTTGGCCGACCGCATGAACGATGATGCCCGCGACCGCGAGCTGACCGATAACTTACATTGAGAACGCCATGAGCCTAAAAAAACTGCAAGCCAGACAAAGGACTGTCCCAATTGAAGAGATGACCCTGCACGACTTCTTTGTCGCCTTTGCTCTCATTGGGGCATCAGCCATGCGCACACCAGAAGGTGCCGCCAAGTGGGCTATGGAGACCGCTGACGCCGTGTTGGACGAACGAGCAGCCCGAGATGCAGAGTAAGAATAAAAAGGCCCCTACAGCCGCAGAGAAGGACCACATCGTCCGAGTTAAGGAGCTACCCTGCTCCGTCTGCGATGCGTCCGGGCCAAGCGAGTGCCATGAAATTAAGCAGGGGGCATGGTTCACGTCCATCGCCCTGTGCCCAGACTGCCATCGCGGATCGGTCAACGGCCTTCACGGCCAGAAGCGGATGTGGTCTGTAATGAAGCTCGACGAGATTGACGCCCTTGGGATCACCATTGAGCGCCTGATGTCGTCCCGATACTGAATTTCTTCAGTATGCGTCACTTCTCCAGCTTGGCCACCATACCTTACTCAACAGCCTTTCGGTATCGCTCGTTCAGGTTGACCATTCGAGTCTTGATCGCTTCTTCAAGCTTCTTGGCCCGCTCTTTGTCACCCTTTTCAAGAGCCGCCTGACGTAACTTGCGCAGGTTCTTGATCTGGTTGTACTGAGCGGTCGCCATCTGAGCCAAGCGAGCTTCTGGGTTCTCAGCAAGGTAAGCCTGCACATCGCCCTTGTTCTCGCGGATGGCTTTAATTTCATTCTTCTGGATGTTGAGCTCGGTCAGGTTGCGGTAGAAAGCGCTTGAAACGGCAGCCATCTCATTGACGTTGCCATGGAAGCGGCCAACCAACGGCACGCTGTACGAAGGCAGCTCTTCACCAGTGACGAGCGCCTCAACACTCTTGATGCCTTTAATCGTTTCACGTCCAACACCGCCAGTAAGCTGGCCAGTCAAGTACTCGATCTGGTCAGCAGTTGGACTGATCAGACCTTTGCGAGCTTCATTGCCGCCGGATATAGAGTTGAGAAGTCGGGCAAGCTCTTGAGATATAGCATTGGCTGAATCACGCGAACGAGTGAAGCCCGGCGTTGGGTTCAGAGCACTGAAGTCCTCGCGTGCAATGCTCTGGCCAGTCCAGCTCTTGTTCTCAAAAAGGGCGGCCAATGGGTCGAGCAGAGTTGGAGTGATGGTCTGAAGCGACAAGCCCGCGTTACCGATTGGGTTGAACATGTCCATCACCGCATCAAGTGCGCTCACCGCTTTGCCAGAAACATTATCGCCACCACTGATGACAGCTTCAGTTGCAAGCCGGCTCAGGGTTGGGATCACGTTGAAGCCCAAAGGCATGGGGAAGGCCAAGTACTTTCCCTCTGCTCCCGGAACGATCAAGCCATAAGGAATGATGAAGTTGCGCTGCTTCACAAACTCTGGCGGCTCTTCGTCGTCGAACCCGGCCATGGCCAACATGATGGTTTGGATCACGCCCCACAGCATGCCGCCTGCAATGATCTTGCGCCCAAGCGGACCAGCCAAGGTGCGGGCCATCATGGCGGTGCCCTGAACCGACGCGTTAAAGAACGCATACAGAGCGCCCATCTGTGTAGCCTTGACGCCCTTCTGGTTAAAGTTGACGGTAATGTCTTTGGCGATCGTGGCTGCCTTTTGCTTTGCATCTGCAAGACTCATGCCCTGCGATTTAAATTTCTCACGAGCAACGCGGTAGGCGGACAGACGAACAGCGTTTTCCAACGCTTGGTTGTAGTCGCTCAAGAAGTTGAACAGGGGCGCAGCACCCTTGCGCATCGTTTCAAGCGGAACCTTGAGAGTGCCGCCTGCCGTAAAGAAGTTTCCCAGCTTAGTGTCAGCCCATGAGGATGGGTCGATCTGCCGTTGTATCGCTTTGGCCCGCTCTTCGCTTTGGCTGTACAGGTTCCTAAAGCCAGTCTGACCACCTTCGCTTTCAAACTCCGCGAAATCATCTGCCAATCCGCCCTTAACCTTCTTGCCGTCACGACGAGCGCGAGCAACTTGAAAGATGGCCTTCAGTGCGGCAGGCGTTCCATTGATGACCTCAGAGCGCTTGTCTGCAATCTCGGTCGTGCTGATCTGCAGGGCCGCAGTCTGAACGTCGCGCAAGAAGTTGTACGCACCGAACACAGGGTTGTACTGCGTGTTGATCGCAGCAAAGAAGCGAGTGATCGTAGCCGCGAGGTTCATGGCTTCAGAGAGGTTCTCTGCGTCCATGCTCTTCAGACCTCGTGCCATGCGTTTTGCCCGCTCGTCATTACCGTTGAACAGAACAAACTTGTCCGAGCCGTTGATGCGCGTGGCAAACACGAACTCGTTATCCACGGCCGCATTGGGCTCGTACACAACCTCGTTCTTTTCCTTGTTGTAGCGGGCCTTCATCGGCGGCATCATGAGCTGCTGGACCAGCTCGGTGGCATCTTCTCGGCTAAATTCCAAATCCTTCATAAGATCATCACGCGCCTTGGCAAAAGCTGCTCGGGCGGGCTGCTCTTTCTTCCTGATGATCCGGCGGATTAGGTCGAGCTCCATGCGGTACTCGGCCTCTTGGCTTGGCGTGAGTTCACCGCTATCAATCATCTCCTTGAGAAGGTCTCGGCTCGCCTTGATGTCTTCCAACTCCTTGATGGTTTTCCAGATGACGTTCGTGTCTGGATCAAGGGCCAGCCAAAATCCGGGGTTGGGTTCTGTCAATGCCAAGCCAAAGAGAGCCTGACCGATACGATTGCCTTCTGCGCGAACGATCATGCGCTCGTGCTGCATGGCAATGTTCGAGAAAATCTCGTCGAGGTTGACCTCTTTGGATGAACCTGTACGGGACTTCGAGGTGGTCCCACTACGGGAGTAGCCGGCACCCTGAGACATTACCTTGTTGATGCTGTAGTCCCCATCCATGCGCACGAGCGGGATGTAGTACTGGAACATGTCGCGCCAGCCGTCGATGGTGTCTTGAGTCTCAATGCCGTACTTGACCAGCATGTCTTGCATCTTGGTCAGCGTCTTGTCCATGCGCTTGGCCACGGCATCCAGCTGGCTTTTGCGCAACGGGTCAAGGCTGTTCATGTACTTGATGGCGTCGGCCGTTGTAACGCTAGAGCCAGCATCAGGGAAGCGAGGGTTGCGCTCAGCAATCACCTTGTTGGCCTCTGGTGCATGGCGGTTGAGCAGGTACTCGCCGATCTCGCGCTGAGTGATGCCGTACTTCTGCATCAAGTCAAGCGTCGGCTGCAGCTCTTCGGTCAAGTACTTGTTTGTGCGATCAGCCACACGGCCGTGGTAGGTACGCTCACGCTCCAAGGCGTTGAACTTGCCAGCGATGCGCTTGCCGGTTGCGCCAATAGCATCCACGACACGCTTGAGGTCGACCTGCTTGTCCACCCAGTTGTAAAAGAACTCGTCGCTCAGCTTCAGCGGCTTGGGGTCCATGGGTGTATTCCATGTGCCGTCAATAGGCTGATACAGGATGCTCTCGCGGCTGTTCTCTACGGCCTTCTTGCCTTCGCCTTTGAGGGCGTCCGGGTCTTGCACCGGAGATGCCATAAGGTTGATCTCTTGAACGTCACCGTATGTGCCGATGTTGCCGGTGGCGGATTTGATCTGTGTTGGTCGGAACGCAATTACCTCTTCAAAATCATCGCGCACAACAACGCCATCAAACCCCTGCTTTTCAAGTTCAGTGCGCCACTCGTTGAATCGACCTTTGAAGTTTTCAGCGTCCCGGTAAAAAGAACTTGCTGATCCGTATTTTTTTGGATTCTTCAAGCTCAGGTAGACGGGGTATACAACTGGGGAGCTGCCTTGCGTCCTTTTGCCCCATCCGCCTTTGGATGCTATTTCGGCGTAGCTGTCGGAAAGAAACGGTTTGGCCGTAAAGAAAAAGCCAAGCTCGCCATCGGTTTCTCTTGTATTGATTCCAAGTTTTTCTTCTGCAAATTCCGAAAAGTCAGAGGCAGTCCCGTGATAAACCACCAGCGGTCTACCATCCTTGTCAACCACCAAGCTATCACCAAAGAAGCGCCAGAAGTTGCGTAACTTCTCTGGCGTGCTCTCGATCAATCGGCCGTCAGCATTGCGCGTGGGCCGCTCTTTGCCGTCCACCTCAATGGTGTCGCCGGTTACTTGGTCAGCGGCTCGATCTTTGCCTCGCGCAACTTTGCCGACTCCAGTGCTGACCTCGCCAGTAGCGGGTTGTACTCCTGAGTCTTTTTCAGTTCTTGCTTGTCGAACATTGACTCCAGAAGGGCTTGTCTTTGCTGCGCCTGTTGCGCTAGTTGCTTTTGATTCATTTTGAATTCCTTCAACAATGGCTTGAACTTGAGAGTATGCCTGCAATGCATTGTTCTTTAACCGCTCAGGGTTTGTGATATAGAGGGCAACGGCTTGAGCGAAGCTCTCCATTTTCAAATCTGCTGTGCCCGCATACCGTGTAGCAAACGGGTATGTCAGCGGGTTCAAAAATGGGTTTTTGTCGTACCAACCCTTGAGCTCATCGTACGCAGCCGACCACTTAGCTTCTGCGGAAAATCTCTTACCGCCCGTAAGCTGTGGCGCAATTTGGAAATCAATAGCATGGGCCAACTCGTGAACAAAGGAATGCAGCTTATCTGATTCGGAGGCGGAAGCCCACTGTTTGCTCAAAAGAAACGAGCCACTCTCACTCATGGCGGCAGCCCCAGACATGCTTGTAGCGCCGAAATCTGTAATCAAGCTCAACGTAGATGCCGGCAAGCCCAAGTCGATGGCTTTGCTGGCCAATTCTTGAAGCTGGGCTTTTTGTTTCTCACTCAATGGTCTTGGTCTAAGCACCATCGTTCTGTTTTTATACTTCGCCTTGAAGGGTTCAGTCGTCAATTCCAGCCTAGCAGAGAACAACCTCAGTGCCTGCTCTTTCTCTTGCTCTGGGCTAATCTGCACAGGCGTGGAAAAAATGTCCTTCTGACCAGTCAGATTCTCCTCGGCAGACTGGCCAAGCTTGAAGTCATCGGCCGCACCAGCACTTCGCTGCTCAATCTCTTTGCGCTCACGCTCCTTGTCGGCTTCAGCCTTAGCCTTCTCAGCCTCCTCGACAGCCCGTGCTTCTTCGGCGGCTGCTTGCTTGGCCCGCTCCTCTTCTGCCTGAAACGTTTCAGGGGTGGCCGGTGTCAGCTTCAGCTCATCTCGCGCTGCGCTCGGTTGGCCAGTATCTTCGATGCGATCTTCTGCGCCTCTTTCGAGTACTGACTGAAGCTCTTTGCGGGCCGTGGTGTAGATTTCGTATTGGGTTGGCTTGGCTCGGCCTTGGAGTTCTGCTTTTGTGTAGGCATCATCAATCGCTTTCTGTAAAACATCATCCTCGTGAATGCCAAGCGCTTCTGCACGCCGAAGCATCTCCTCAACTTCCGCCTTAACTTTATCCGTCGTTTCCAAAAGACCGGCATCAATCAAATCGGAAGCGTCATATCCTAGTTCTTCCGCCCACTCGGCGGTAGCTTCATCAAGCAGTTCGCTTAGTTTGTTCTCTTGCTCAAGACGGTCTCTTTCCGCCTCGGCCAAACGCTCGTATCCCTCAGCAGTGTACGTGCCACGATTGATGGCATCCAGAGCCAAGCCAATGTCGTCAATATCAATGTAGCCCTCTTGCTGAAGGGCTTCGGACATCTGTCCCAAGGACAAGCCCTTGCCCGGAGCGGCAAACAGGAAGCGATTGCCTACCCGTGGGTTGCGATCAGGGTAGATGGTCTCGCTCTTGAAGCGTGGATCAATGCCACCCTTCTCGGCGATAAACTCCATGGCGCTGCGTGGCGTTCCTTTTTTTCCCGTGCTGGCCATACCAAGCCTGCGACCCATACGAGCTTGCGCATCCATTTGAGCGTCGGTCTTTGGGGTCAGCAAGAAGCCGTTTGGAACTTTGAGCAAGCGCATGGCTGGCTGTAAACGGCGCGCCGCCTCGGCCTCCCTGCGGCTGCGGAATGGGGTTCCGCCACTAGCAACAGGAACCATTGGTGGAGTATCGCCGGGTTTCCATGTGAAGCTTGCATCACCACCAATGTTGGCAGGATTCTCAATAGGCCGGATGGTTGGAGCCTTTGGTTCCTTGGGTTCCCTTGGCTTACGTGCTTCCGTGGGAAGACCCAGCTCGATAAGCTCATCGTCAGACAGCCGTGGAGGTGCCTGATCCTGATCTAGAGGACCGGGACGCAGCTCACCAAAACGGTCTACTTGCTTGGGCGGGACGGGAACTCGGGGAGCTTCTGGTCTTTGCGTTTCTGCTTCGATGGTTTTAGGGGGCGTAATGCCACTTGGGGTCTCCGTTATTGCTGGGGTGGGTGCTGGCGCAGAAATGGCTGCTGGTCCAGCCACTGGGCCGGCAATAGGAACAGGGCCAGCGGCAGGAACGTCTACTCCTGCTGGTTGAGGTGCGCCAATCGCGCCGACACCGGGCGCAGGCGGCTCTACGGCAATCTGCTCCGGTTGTCTAACAGGTTCGGCAACGAGGGATCGGATCACTCGAGCTGCCGCGCTATCGTTCTCAAAGTACTCTGGGTTTTCATCGACAAAACCGCGCAGCTCTTCGCGGGTCTTGCCGACAGTCAGGCTGCGGATCAACGGCAGGCTGGCGGGCGGAATCTCCACGCCTGTGGCCACCAAGTCCGCATCAGAGAAGCGGCCCGTTGGAAGCGTTGTCGCTCCGGGCTGAGGTGTGGGTGCCTCGAGTTCTGTATCGACTGGTCCCACGTCTGCGTCGGCAGGTTCCACCTCTGGAATTGGTGGCACAACAGGGGCGGCAGCAGGTCGTGGCTCACGCAAGGCCCGCATGGCAGCAGGAATTTCAACAGCCGATCCACCAAGCTCACCCAGCATCTCAAGACCGACATCAGCCAGATCGACTTCACCGTATGCGGCAAGCTGACCACCGGCTTCAGACAGGCCACCACCGGCCACATCAATGCCCACAGCACCAGCACCACGGCCAACCTTTTGGGTCAGCGTCCGGGCCTTGAGTAACTCATCAGCACGAGTTGCAATCTGCACAGCATCAGCAGCACCGCCCAGTTCGCTGGCCGCATCTCTTAAGGCGGCTCTACCCGGTGCGGTTGCAAAACGGCCGGCACCGAGCGTGAATGCAGCATCAATGGCTGCTGTCGTAGAACCCTTGGTCCGAGCATCGCTGACTGCCTGCTCGACAAACTTCTTGTCTTCAAGCAGCTTTGCAACGTTTGCCTCTGTGGGCTGCAAGCCTCGACGCTGGAGCTCTTGCCCAACACGGCCAGTGAACTCCATGCCGATCTCAAGCGGCGCAGAACCAGCAAACCCGCCAGCAATACCGCCACCTATTGTGCCAACGACCGTGCCGGGTCCGGGGGCTACAGCGGTGCCGGCCATACCGCCCAGCTTCGCACCGCCCAGCATACCGACAATCGAGGGGGCAATGTTTGCTGCGTTTTGAGCGGTCAAGTAAATAAGGCCCTCTGGGTTTGAGAGGGCCTGCCTTCCAACCTCGCCAATCGTGCGAGCGATGGGACCAAGGCTTTCAAAGAAACCTTCAGCCTTTTTAAAATCAGCACCTTCATCTTCAAAAGCAGCTTGCGCTTTTTTCAAAGCCTTGGGCTCAACCCTTGTGCGGCCCAGTTCCTTGGCAATCGTTTCGGCTTGACCTTTGTCAACCCCGCCAGAGATCACGGCAGGCGAAATCTCTGCAGCGCTCAGCGCACTTTTGCCACCCTCGACCAGAAGGTTGCCTACGTTGGAGAAGAAGCCGCCCTCTGCTTCTGGTTTCGCGGCCTGAGCAACGCCGTCTGTGATCCACTGGCCACCAACCAAGAAAGCTTTTTGCCCTTGATCGTTGGTTGCCGACTGCTTGAACGGCACCCAGCTACCGTTGATCAGAGCAATACGTTCGCCAGTCTTGGGGTTGGTAGCAGTCTGAATGGCCATTTCTTAGTCCAGCTTGAAGCCCGCAGGCAGCGTTGACGACCCTCCAACTGTACCACTGCCCTGCAAGCCAAGTCTGTCACTTAACATTCTGGTGAGACCTGAAAACTCGCGCTGAAGCTGGGCCAATTCTTGCGTTTCATCCTCGCTGAGGCCCTCGCCTTGGTCCCGCTTTCTTTGCAAAGCGTTAATCTGTCCGCTAAGGGCCACGCGCAAGTTTGCTGCATCAGTCCTGCTTCCGGTAACATCTCTTTGCTTAAGCTTATATATGTCGAATGCGCGAGCGCTGGCCTTATCTGCCTGATCTTTGGTGAACTTAATCTTGTCACCAGCAAATGCAGACGCAATCTTTTCCTGAGCAGCTTTGCTCTCGGTCATGATACTGCGCTCCATGACATTAAGTTCACGCTTGCGTGCTCCAACTGCAGACAACTTCTCTTCGCGGATTTCAGCCAAGCGTGCCATGGACTCGTCCAGCTTTTCTCTGCTGTCTTGAAGGGTTTGCAAGCGGCCTTGGTAGCCCTTGAGGCCGCGAGCAGCGCCTTCAGCAAGGTTCTTGAACGCGTTTGGAGAATCGCCAGCCATCATGGCCAGACCGGCTTCGATCAAGGTCATGTTGAAGTTCTGCTTCTCGGAGCCGGCAAGCTTTTCCTCTTGGGTCTTGAGACGTTTTTCACGCTCAGCACCGAACTCACGGGCAAGCTTTTCTTCTTCGGACAACTCACCACGGGTGGTGGCAACATCGGCCGCACGCAGCCTGTCAATCTCAGCCTGAGCTGCAATCTGGCGATCACGCTCAGCCTGAAGCTGCTGTAGGTAGCCAAGGCCACTGGGAATGCCGGGTGGGCCGGGCTGTTTTTTCTCGCCAGTTCCAGTCTCGGCCACGTCTTTGCGCTGAGTCTCGGCGGCCCGCAAGGCGGCAACAGACTGGTCTACACCGGACTGGCTGAGTCGCGGGTCGGTAAAGCCAACACCACGGCCTCGAGGAGCATCTTCTGAAGACGCTTTCAGCGCAGCAATGCCAGAGTTATCTTGGGTTCTAGACCGCATCTGATCGGAAAACGGAGTCATGCTTGCTGGGTCAACCCCATCTGGAACCAAGTAGGGACTCATGTAGCCAATATCAGCGCCGGCCGCACGCAGGGGGCGAATTACAGCGGTATCCAAAGCGCCAGCCACACCGCGCACGGGCAGCGTGCCAATGTCCGCAAGTGCTCTACCAAACTCTTCCGCGCTTATGAGACCTGATTCAAAAGCACTTTTAATTCTTGCGCGGTCTTCCGCCCGTTGACGTTCCAGCTGCTCTTCAGTAGAAAGAACCTCATCGCCTTGGGCAAAAGCAATGATGCCGCCGCCGGCAAACTCCATGTTGCCTGTTGGAAGCTGGGCGATGCCCATCTCTTCTGGCAAGGCCATGCCGGCGATCTGCTGCTCCACCACGGTAGGTGCCTTTTGGGTAGGCATGCCACCCTCTTTGCGGCGGTTGGCTTCAGACACAACCAAAGCCATGGTGTATGGATCGCTCTTGTTCAGCTTGGCGTACTGCTGGAGTTCTGCGTCCGACATTTGCGACAAGGTTGAGGTGATCTTCGTCATGCTGGCCGGGGCCTTCTGGCCTTCTGCGGCCATGCGCAATTCGCTGCGACGCCGCTGCTCATCACCTGCGGTCAGACCGGCGATGCCCTCCATACCAGCCGTCTTAGCAACCTGCTGGTCGTCCATGCCTCTGGCGGCTGCTGCCATCTCGGGTTGGTTCTTCAGATTGGCAATACCACCTGCTGCGTAGTTACCACCTTGGGGCATGACGGCTGGCTCTGCTCTAAACAACATGGGCTGCTGCGGCATTTGAGCTCCGCCGATACCACCTTGCTGCATATTGTTGAACATGCTGCCTCCGCCCAAGCCACCACCGCCATCAGCGACCTCAAAGGTGCCCTCTAGGTTGAGCTTGCCACCCGATGCGTATGAGGGGACCGACCCACCTGCCGCACCTTTGTACGCACCGTATGCGCCTGCCGCAGCTGTACCCAAGCCAATCAACTGGGATGTGGTGCTGGGTGGGGGTTGGTACTGGGTCGTGGTCTGGCCCATGGGTGTTCCACGAATAAGACTGGACATGAACGACAGCTGGTCGTAAGGCGCACGCTGCTGGTTCAAGAAGTCTTGGTACTGCTGGCTCAGAATGTCTTGTGTAGCCTGACGCTGCTGGCCGCCAAACTGTGCCTGCTGGCCTGTGATGTCCATCTGCTGGCCGAACTGCTGTTGGCCCAACTGACCCAACTGACCTGCTGCACCGAGCGCAGTACTGAGGCCGGCCTGACGAGACTGCTCAGCCAATGCCTGTTCGCGGCCATACATATCAGTGGCCCGGTCGTAAGCGCTCTGCAAACCCGTCTCTTGAATTTGGCCCTTCTGGGAGGCCAAGGCACGGGCAGCTTCTGCGTTCTCAATAGCTTGACGTGAGCCACCAAAGGCACCGGCCCGGACAGCCTGTGCACCACGCTGGGTGGAGGCAATGTCAGCCTGACGCTGGGCAGAGTCCATCTGACGCTGAATCACAGCATCCATGTAGGGCGACATGTATTGACTCATTTGTGAGCCAAACTGACCGGGCTGGTAACCACCCGTCAAACCCATCAAGCCAGCTGTACCAGCAAGACCTGAGCCCGCACCAATTTGCTCGGCAACCTGCTGACCTTCGGCACGACCAAAGGCTTGCTTCTGCATGGGGGTGAACTGGGCAATGCGCTCACCGCCGTAAGTTTGGTATGGGGTATTTGTCAGCGCGGAGGCTTTACCCAAAGACTCTTTGGCGTATGGCTTGGCCCAGTCGGGGATGTCAACGACTGTGGTTTGCTTTTCAGGAGTGCTGTCACCACCACCGCCGTAAATGATCTTGCCGCCAACCTCGCGGCGGGTAGCGTCCTCGCCCAAAGGCTCGCCCATAGCGTACAACTGACGACGAGAATAGCTCATAGTTTCACTCCAACAATCTTGTATTTCTCTTCGAAGCCGAATCGGCCGAGGAGGCGGGTCATAGAATCTCGAGCAGCACATTCAAGTGCTGTTGCGCCCATGGCACGGGCGATATTCTGTAGCTGCGAGAACGTGTCGGGGTCCAGAATGAACTTTCCGCCAGTCGTCGTGATGAACGCCACCCGGTCAACTGGTCGGTTTAAACAGTGTACCGTCGCGGCTCCGTGTATTTTCTCACCATCCACCGCCACAAGCAATAACCACTGTCCCGTAGAAACCAGCGTGCGAACGTGTTCGACCTCGTAGTCACCCTTGGCATGCTCCAGCGAATCCCGAATGAAGCCCTCGACTTGGGGCCATGTGTGGTTTACCCACTCAAGCGGAACGTGCTGAATCTTCATGCCATGACTCGGGCGGGATTGACTTTGCGTTGCTGCGTCGTCTTACCGTGGGCTTGGGCACGAATCTTGTCCATCATGGCGTAGAGCTTCTTGGCACCACCCAAACGCTTGACCGTCTTGGGGTCGATGTAGGCTTCACCGTCTGCCACTCGGGCAGCTTGTTTGCCGTCAATGTTGGTGGGGATGGAGTCGGACAGGCCGTCGCCCTTACCCTTGATCGGCTTGACATCACCCATCATGGCGCTGAGCTTGCGCAGGCCGGCATCGGTGCTGCCGTTACCCAGAGCGCTGACCACATCGGCTGGGACCACAAAGCCACCGCTGGCCATGCCGCCTTTGGCGAGAGACGCAATGCCGCCCTGTGCGAAATGATCTTGTGAATTGCCGCCTGTAAACCCGCCGACGTTACCTCCACCGTGGTCTTGTGACTCGCCGCCTGTAAACCCGTAACCGGAATCATCTCCTCGGTCACGATCATCTTGGGCCATGTTGCTACCCATGCCAACGGACTCCGCGTAAGACTGACCGGAAGAAGGGCTGTACCCCCCTGCTTGGTTGTAGTCATAGCCTATGTTCTTGTAAGCATCTGAAGTGCCAGTCAACACCCCAAAGTTAGGAGCTCTGCCCGGAAGCCCGCTGCCAGTAACTGCGTTTGCAAACGCTCCCACAGGGCCAAGGCTGAAAAGATTGTTGATCTCTGCCATGCGTGCCTCACGCTGGGGAGGGGTTTCCCTGTCTAAAAAGTCAATTGTCTGCTGAGACATAGGTGTGTTGTCGGAACCACCGCCACCGCTACTTGCAAAAGACGTGCCAACAGGGCCACGAACAGCGTCTGAAGTCGCACCTGCCACATTGGGGTTACGCAGGAACGTGCCTGTTGCAGGGTCGAATGCGTACATACCATCGCCACCGACGCCAAAGTTAGATTTTGGAGACGCACCCATTAACTGGGCATCTATAAAGGGGCTGCGAGCAGGGGCAGAACTGGAGCGCTCACCCATCAGGTAAGCCAGAGCAGCTTCGGACGAACTGGGAGCAGTGCTAGTAGCACCAGAATCCGGCATCCTAGGAATAATCCTATTGGCTTCCGTCACTGGCTGCTGCATTGTGTAGTTGGTCACCCCAGCCGCACGTGCAGCAGCAGGGTTGGGGTACATCGTCCCATCAGGACCATAAACAACGACCTGTGTTGTTGGTTCGCCAATTCCGCCGGGCATACCTAAAGCAGGCGCAGCAGCCTCGGAGGGAGCAGCCGTCTCACCACCTTCAGCCAAACTCATCAAGCCACCCTTCGCAGCATAGTCTCGCGCACGAATCTTACGCACCGGAGAGAAGCGACCGTCAAAGTACAGACGTTCGGCACTGCTGCCACTGGGTGTGTTTTCTGCGC